>Ga0074195_1000224_pt1 | contig 133480 bp, 113 predicted proteins | sample EPASupsiteHSE623_FD_64525 | JGI IMG/M metagenome (GOLD analysis project Ga0074195, IMG submission 64525) | Bioremediated contaminated groundwater from EPA Superfund site, New Mexico - Sample HSE6-23 | ecosystem: Environmental > Aquatic > Deep subsurface > Groundwater > Contaminated ...
GTGGCGACACTGGTGGTAACAGCGGTGGTGACACTGGTGGCAACAGCGGTGGCGACACTGGTGACAACAGCGGTGGCGACACTGGTGACAACAGTGGTGGCGACACTGGTGACAACAGTGGTGGCGATACCGGTGGCGACACTGGTGGTAACAGCGGTGGCGACACTGGTGGCAACAGCGGTGGCGACACTGGTGACAACAGTGGTGGCGATACCGGTGGCGACACTGGTGGTAACAGCGGTGGCGACACTGGTGGTAACAGCGGTGGCGACACTGGTGGCAACAGTGGTGGCGATACCGGTGGCGATACTGGTGGCAACAGCGATGGCGACACTGGTGGAAACAGCGGTGGCGACACTGGTGGAAACAGCGGTGGCGACACTGGTGGAAACAGCGGTGGTGACACTGGTGGAAACTCTGATGGCTCTGACAACTCTGTAGGATCCAGCAGCTCCAGCAGTAGCTGTGGTGGATCTAGCAGTAGCTCCAGTAGCGGTGGTTCCAGCAGCTCTGGCAGCAGCTCCGGAGGATCTAGCAGTAGCTCCAGTAGCGGTGGTTCCAGCAGCTCTGGCAGCGGCTCCGGAGGATCTAGCAGCGGCTCCAGTAGCGGTGGTTCCAGCAGCTCTGGCAGCAGCTCCGGAGGATCTAGCAGCGGTTCCAGTAGCGGTGGTTCCAGCAGCTCTGGCAGCAGCTCCGGAGGATCTAGCAGCGGCTCCAGCAGTGGCGGTTCCAGCAGCTCCAGCAGTGGTGAGCCTAGTAGCTCCAGCAGCAGCTCAGGGGGATTCAGCAGCAGCTCCAGTAGTGGAGAGCCCAGCAGCTCTAGCAGCTCTAGCAGTGGCGGGTCTGATATAAATGGAAATGGCGATCTCTCTGACGATTCTGGCGGAAGGAGCATAGTCATAAATGAGATACTATCTAGGCCGAGTGCCGATCAGGGCGGGAAGGTTGAGATCTTTAATACGGAGCCTTCGTATGTAGATCTCCGTGGATGGTATCTGACCAGAGGTGCGGGCGATGTCATAGCCAATCTTCCAGATGTTCAGCTGGCACCTGGTGCATTCATAGCTGTGGACACCGCAGCCATCAACCACCTCGGAGATAGGTTGAGCCTCTATGATTCTGTTAGAGTGAACAGGGATCTGGTGGCATATCCAGGCGGCATGTCACATGAAGGCAAGTGTTATTCCCGCCTGCCCGATGGAATGGATAAATGGGCCTGGCTCAATTCCTCTTGGGGAATGTCCAATAATCAGGGATCTTAGAGTTGAAGGCAGATCTTTGGACAGGGTTGTTCTGTTCAATACAGGGCAGAGGATAGACTCCTCTGCCTGTTATTTATCCTTGATTATTAGATCTTCATGGCTAGGGGAATCTTCTCAATCACATCTGTAGCCATAAGGCTGTCTCCCTTGTCTTCAAAAGCCAGATCTCCTGCCCAGCCTGATATAAATGCTGCTGCAACGGCGGATCTCATAGCTGGCGCTATGGAATAGAAGGCTCCTGTTATTCCTGCCAGGACGTCTCCAGTGCCGCCCACAGTCATTCCCGGGTTTCCTGTAGTGTTACCTCTGGCCGCACGGCCGTCGCTTATTATATCAACACGGCCCTTGACCAGGACCACCAGTTCGTGCTCTCTTGCATACTTCTTGATAGGCTCTATGCGCTCTTCATAGAGGGGCTGGTGCTCGGCTGGAAGCTCTATGGAGCTTATCCTCCTGAACTCGCCTGCGTGGGGGGTTACTATGCCCTTGAGCGGCAGGTCGGGCAAAAGGGCGTCGGCATCTATGACTGCCTTGTTGCACCAGGGAAGGAGCTTTTCTAAGGCCTCATGAGTCTCAGGAGCACGGCCCAGGCCGTTTCCAACCACTACCACGTCATGTCTGGAGATCAGCTCTTTTATGGTGCCCAGGTCATCGGGGCATAGTACGTCGCTGGATAGTTCTCTCACTATCAGGTCTGGAGAGAAGCCTGCAATGGTCTTAGATGAGCTCTTGGGTGTGGCCACTGTGACCACATCAGCACCTGCCCTGAGTGCAGCCATGGCAGTCAGAGCAGGAGCTCCTGTATAAGGCCCTCCACCTATGACGAGTATGTATCCGCTGTTGCCTTTGTGGCTGTCAGGTGACTTTGTTCCAAGAAGATGGAGGTCGCCTGGGCCCACCAGGTACTCGGCCTTCTCTGGGATGCCGATATCCGCTATCTTGACATTTCCAGTCATTCCAGTCTTGGGCCTGTGAAAGGTTACTGTCAGGTCCGGCTTGACCTCTTTGTTGGTGCCCAGGCCGCTTGGAACATCCACGGAGATCACAGGCCTGTGTGCTGAGTTCATGGCATCTATGGCCGATGCCTCCAGGCCCCGCACTGGACCGCGAACGCCAGTCCCAAAGAGGGCGTCCACTACAAGATCGTACTCAGAGAGATGGCTCAGATCAGAGGTGTCGGCCACCTCTTTTATATCGAAGTTCATATTCTTCAAGATCTTCCAGTTCTGCCTGGCATCTTCAGTAGATATGTCCCTGGACCTCCCTATCAAAAATAGGGTCACTTTATGGCCGTCCAGGTGGCGTGAGGCTGCAAAGGCGTCTCCTCCGTTATTTCCCCTGCCAGCCACTATGGCGATGCTGCCTGCATCCTTCCAGGCAAGGATCTCCCTGGCAAGGGCAGAGCCTGCATTTTCCATCAGCTGCAGGGGCAGGAGGCCGAAATACCTGCAGTTTTCATCAAGGGCTTTCATCTCTTCTGGCGAGATTGGCATCATGAGGGTTGACTCTACTCTTGCATTGATAAATTTTGTTTGCCCTGGTCCAAAGGATCGTTGAGGAAATTACGCTATGCAAAGAAGGCATACTGAAGATAATAACTTACTGAAATTATTAAATTCATTTTCTGGCCAGGAGTTAGCAATAAAGCTCAAGATTGTCCTTCCAGATGAGAGGTTCACGGCAATTTATCTAGGAAAATGTAGAGGAATAGATAGTGGTCAGATGCCTGGGGGGATCTGACTAAAACTAAGGAGGTTAAATAAAATGAAATATGCAATTGCTGTGCTATTGGTAGCACTGACACTGCTTTCATCAGCAGTAGCCCAGACTCCATTAGCCAAAAATGTCATCACTCAGAGCAATGCGCAGGATGCACTGTCTCAGAGCACGGGAAACATATATGAGAAGGCAGCCAATTGGGCCGTAGTAGTCGGCGACGGAAACGAGCTCACTCAGACCAACATTCAGCCGTACTTTGCCGACAATAACGTCAGTGTCAGCGCCAACTCAACCAACGTCGGACTGGTTATAGGACACAATAACGTGGCCAGCCAGTTCAATGATCCAGGCTCGATCTATGTCAAGCAGCTAAACGAGCTCATAATCATAGGATCTGGTGCCAATGCCTCTCAGTCCAACATGGCCGGATCATTAAGCACCGGCAATGGATCCATCATGCAGGACCAGAGCAACTTCGCAGTGATGTTCGGAAACAACACCGGCTTGGACCAGGCAAACACGGCTTTTGCAATGAACAACGGAACTGGGATGATCGCTCAGGTAGAGGCTAACGTTGCCTATGTATACGGCGATAGCACTGTCAACCAGTACAACGATCTCAATGTCAACGCCACTGAGAACTCCACCGCATACGTGAGCCAGATAGCCAAGAACCTGGCCTTTGCCATATCCGGCAACATCACGCCTGTCTACATGCCACCCACCAATATAACTATAATGCAGCCGGGCATGGGCAACTCTACACAGTTCCCATCCACGCCAAGCATACCCTCGCTACCTTCCGCGCCAAACTTCGACTTTGATTTCCCAATGGACCCATAGTCCTGTCCGGGAGCAAGCGGATCACATGATGGCATGATTCAATGGATCGCCTCGCCTAACGGCTTGGCTAATTAATGGATCATCTTAATGGCCATGGCCAGCAGGCCGGTTGATATATGCCCGGGGATATGCCTATAATTGGAGGAAGGCTGCAGAGCCTCCCTTCCTCCAGTTTTTAGGGCGCAAATATCCTATGAATGCCATTAATTTAATTCTATCCACAAATAAGCAATCCGGCTAAATAAAATCATTTCTGACAGGCAGTTCTCGGCCATTTATCTAGGAAAATGTAGAGTGATGGCTAGAAGTCAGATGTGGGGGATCTGGCTGAACAAAGGAGGTATATGTAATGAGATATGTGGCAGCTGTATTGATGTTATTGCTCATGCTCATATCGGCAGCAGCTCAGACAACCGCTGTTCCGAAGGTCTCCACAGGATCTAGCATCATGCAGAGCAATAATCAGGATTCTTTGGCGCAGAGCACCGGCAGCATGTATTTAAATGCTGTCAACTGGGCTGCGATAGTGGGCAATGGCAACCAGGTTGCTCAGAGCCATATCCAGAAGTATTTCAACCAGGAGTCCATCACAATCAATGATAATTCGACCAGCGTTCTGGTTGTAGTTGGCAGCAGTAACAGGGTCAACCAGACCAGCAACCCTGAATCTCTTGGTGCTAAACAGATAAATGAGCTTCTGATCATAGGTAATAATGCCGATGCCATACAGTCCAACTTTGCCTTCAACAGCACCACTAATGGAAAGATATATCCGGAGCAGAAGAACTTTGCAGTGATGTTCGGGAACAACACCGGCCTCAACCAGAGCAATGTAGCTTATGCCTGGAACAATGGAACAGGGATGATCAATCAGATAGAATCCAACACCGCTTATGTATACGGCAACAGTGCAGTCAACCAGTCCAACATCCAGTATGCCAACGCCACTGAGAACTGCACCGGGAGTCTAAGTCAGGTCTCCAAGAACCTGGCCTTCGCCATATCCGATAACATAACCTCAGCGTACATTCCTCTCGAAAATGCAGTTATCACCATGCAGCCCAATATCGGCAACATCTCAATGCAGGCGCCCTTCTTGCCAGGCATACCAGAGCTGCCAAGCCCGCCAAGTTACTCGTTCCAGTTTCCAATGGACCCCTGATACAGTGGCTGATAATCCATCCAGTATTCGGGTCGGCATTCGCCCTGATGATGCTGAAGCAGACGTTCTAACCTGAGGAAGGCTCCTGCCTTCCTCCTTCCCCTTTTGTAATCGATATATGGCGGCCAAGTATCCTCTCGACCTTAAGACATTTGCTGATCGCCAGTATTAATCTCAGATACTAACCGCTAATTCGCAACTTCATTAACGACAATTTATCCATAATATTTGTTCCTATCTGTTTATCTATAAAAAAATACAGAGTGTAAGTCAGGCCAGATGTCAGGGGAGGCGTCTGACCAAGTGATAAGGAGGCAAATGAGAATGAAATATACAGTATTAGCACTACTTGCAGTGCTAGCTTTAGTATCGTGTGCAGGAGCATTCACAGGAAACGACATCATTCAGACCAACTATGCATCTGCAACTGCGACTGGATTTGGGACCATAACTGAGAAGGAAGCCAACTGGGCAGTTGTCTGTGGAGATGGCAATACTCTATACCAGGATAACTGGCAGAACGCCAATGCTATCACAGCCGATGAGAAGCTCAAGGCCACCAACATCGCCCTGATGGTAGGCACTGACAACTACGCCACCCAGAAGAACGATCCATCCACTATTGAGGTCAACCAGATGAACGAGCTCCTGGTCATAGGCACAGCAAATAATGCCAAGCAAGAGAACACAGCTGACTGGGCCGTTGGAGACTTTGGGGCAGTCAAGCAGGATCAGAACAACTTCGGCGTCATATTCGGCACTGGCAACGATCTGAACCAGTCCAACTACGCTGATGGTGAGAACACTGGAATCAGGAATGTCACCCAGGTTGAGGCCAACGCTGCATATCTCTACGGCGAGATGAACAGGGTCACACAGAGCAACAGCCTCTATGGATATGCTGATCTGTGCACAGGCCTGACCAACCAGACCGCCAAGAACCTGGCCTTCGCCATATCCTCCTGCCCAACTATCGAGTACATACCAGGATGCGAAGCATTCTCTCTGCAGCCAGGATGCAACAACTCTGACCAGTCCTTGGACTGCCCAGGAATTCCAGAGGTACCCTGCCCACCAGAGATGGAGATTGAGTGGCAATTGGACCCGTAAACTGCAAATATCATAAGCAAATAATTTAGAGGGGGCATGAAGCCCCCTTCAATATTCATTTTCAGTTTGGAGGTAGTAATGTCTAAATTGATCAAGATCATCTTAATGGCAGCAGTGTTTCTATTGCCGTCGTCTATGGGCCAGGCCACCTGGACCAGCAACGATGAGCTCTCGGCCACTGCCCACGGTGATGAGGGAATGGGCATGTTCTCGGATGTGCACAAGACCGTCGATTCTGTAATTGGCCATAAGGAGTTCATATCCCGCCTGAATGCCTCCAATGTCGATGATGTAAGCTTCACCAGCTCTTCTTACCTGACCATATACGATTTGGCCGGAGAGCTAAACACCACTGGGAGCATCATAACTGAGAGCCTGAGGTTTCCTTATAAGTTCTCAGTGAGCATGACTCATCAACAATATCTCGATAATTTCATTGATCCCGAGAACATGACTGAGGGTCATTTTTCAAATATAGATATCATTCCAGCCGCCAGCTCATCAGATGTATCAGGCATGGCTGAGTCTGCCCTGGCGGCATCTCCTGATACAAGTGGGTCTGACTCTTTCTCTCTGAAGTCTACAGAGGACGATTTTCTGCCTGAGGAGATACTCGGCTGGATCTATGATCCTGATAAGGTCGGAAACATAGTAGATGACTCGGTATCTAAGGTTGGCAATGGAGCAACTATAGATAAGCTCAAGAACCTGGAGCATGAGATCACCTTTGACCATCCTCACTTCTCCACCAAAAATGGCGAGAGCTGCTACTGGGGAGAGTCCAAGAACAAGATGATAAGGTTGATATGATGAGGGCATTTGTCCTTTTTATATCCCTCATTCTAATGCCTGTATCATCAGGGTATATATCCATTCACAACAGCTATTTCACAAATGGTGCCACTGTGCATGACAACACAGAGCTAAACGACATCGATTACACCAATGTGGTCGATATAGACAGATTGGATATATCAGTAACCGGGATCGGCTGGTCTGAGGGCAATCAAAGCTCAATAGACAACATGATTACCATTGATTCCAATGATGATACCTTAACTGGCAGGGTAGATGCCAAAGGAGAAGAGGTAGCTTCAAGAAAGGATATATCTGCAGGTGAGAACAACGAGTTAGGGATTGCCTATAGCATCAAATCAGGCCGGAGCCTGGCCAGAACCACCAATATGGACGCCCTGGCAGCACAATCACTCGTCTTGAAGAACATCAGCTATACAGGGTCACTCGCCTCATCCTTGCAGTCCCTGGAGCTTGGTGGAAAGGTATTGAGAGTTCCCTCAGGTGAGAACGACAGCGTTGATACCAGCCTGAAGGATGATCTGCTGCTCAAGCATGTTAATAAATGGTGCTATATAGAATCCAGCCTGAACTCCTGGTGGAACAGGACCACACCCAAGAACAGCGACGATCTGGCCATGGCGCCTATTTACAGGTTTGATGATCAGATCACCAGCAATGGAACTCGAAAGGCAGACATGGGCGTTGAGCTTAGTGTAGTGGCCGGCGATAGGGATACAGATGTGTCATTAAGTGGGAAGAGCTCCTGGCTGATTCCCAAGACCGTAGGGCCCATTCATATCGAGCCCATACCTATGGGCGACGAGTTCCAGAGCCTGGATGTAAATAAGATCGCCAATATGAAGATCACAGAGAGGCTCTATATGTCCTATCTTCTTCAAGGCTGATGTATCCTGGCCTGAGGGCTATATAGCCTGGATCATACCCTGTCCAGCAAGCATCAGGGATATGCTCCCTCTCTTTATTTAATGCCTATTATGGATGTGGGCTCTATCTCCATCACTTCTATCTTCATTACCTCTATCTTCAGCATCTATCTCTGCGGGACATAGTTTTCATAGGTTATTATCATATATTGGCGAATCTGCTCATTCTCAAGGCTTAACTTGCTGGGGGGGGACGGCCTTCGCTGCGCGCCTGTGCCGAAATTTACCCCTGTATCGAATCAGGTCTTGGGTCACTGCGACCCTTCTCTATGGCTATTTTGAATCCAACTCATTCAATGTTGTGAGGCCTGGTGGCAGATCGAATGTTGGTGTTATGTTGCAGTGGATGGTTCCTTATGTGGAAGCGAGGCTGCGGCTCCACATATATTGCGGAAAAATATGAATCTTCTAATTCAGTTATATGAAACCGTGCGAAGGCATAGATACTAATAATAAATCGAGATTGGTCAGCATGTTCCTTAAGAAAGAAACTAAATGTAAGTAACAAGTTCTAATACTAAGCAGAACTCAGCATTTATCTTAAAGACGATTTACCCACAACATTGATTCCTACCAATTTATCTGTAAAAAAACCAGAATAGTAGTTTGTAAAGGTGTCAGGGGAGGCACCTAGCACAGAATAAGGAGGCAAATGAGAATGAGATACACAGTATTGGCACTACTAGCAGTGCTGGCTCTTGTATCATGTGCAGGAGCATTTACAGGAAACGACATCACTCAGACCAATTATGCATCTGCAGAGGCAAGTGGATTTGGATCCATAACTGAGAAGGAAGCCAACTGGGCAGTTGTCTGCGGAGATGACAACACCCTATACCAGGACAACTGGCAAGGCGCCTATGCTATCACAGCCGATGAGAAGCTCAAGGCTACCAACATCGCTCTGGTGGTGGGAACTGCAAACTACGCTATCCAGAAGAACGATCCTTCCACTATAGAGGTCAACCAGATGAACGAGCTCCTGGTCATAGGCACAGCAAATAATGCCAAGCAGGAGAACACAGCTGACTGGGCTGTTGGAAGCTTCGGCGCAGTCAATCAGGATCAGAACAACTTCGGCGTCATATTCGGCACTGGCAACGATCTGAACCAGTCCAACTACGCTGATGGTGAGAACAGTGGAAACAGGAACGTCACCCAGGTTGAGGCCAACGCTGCATATCTCTACGGCGAGATGAACAGGGTCACACAGAGCAACAGCCTCGATGGATATGCTGATCTGTGCACAGGCTCGACCAACCAGACCGCCAAGAACCTGGCCTTCGCCATATCCTCCTGCCCAACTATCGAGTACATACCAGGATGCGAAGCATTCTCTCTGCAGCCAGGATGCAACAACTCTGACCAGTCCTTGGACTGCCCAGGAATTCCGGAGGTACCCTGCCCACCAGAATTGGAGATTGAGTGGCAACTGGACCCGTAAGCGACAAAAATAATAGATAGGGATCTATAATAGATAAAGATCTGAGATGAGGGGGGCAAAAGCCCTCCTTCCAACTATTCTTTTTAAGAAGACCATCTAATCCTGACCTCTTTAAAGGGTGGATACGTTTCAATATCTTCCTTTCGCTCTATGCTCAATGCCAGCTTTCTATATTCAGTACCTCTTTCTTCAAGCTATCTATTAATGCGGGTCTTGCCTTCACTGCTGGGGAGAACACCTATGCAGATAGGTCAGATCTACAGAAAGAGGATGGTAGTATCAGAATCAGCATATCACTGAATATGAGTACGTATCAGATTTTCCGAGCACACATTAGCCTTTACAGTAAGATCAAATTGACCACAACATTGATTCCTACCAATTTATCTAAAGAGCTGGAAGAGGTGTTTTAATAGGGTTTGGGAAGGCACCTGGCCTGCGTCATGGGGGCGAATGAAGATGTGGCATATGATAGTTTCATTGCTGTCAGTACTGGCTCTTATCTCGTGCTCGGGAGCAGTGGTGGAGGACTGTAAACTTCAGAATAGCTATCGGAATGTTTGGGGTATCCTTCCTGGAGATATTTATGGGGGAGCTGCCAACTGGGCAGTCATATGTGGATATGGAAACATGCTCCTTCAGGATAGCCATCAACCTCTTGGTACAGGTCCGGCCATTGTAAATCTCAAAGCGATGAGCATGGCTATGATAGTCGGTGAGCTAAGAAGGGACACTGGGAAGAACAGTACTGCCTCCATAGATGTCGAGAAGATGAGCCAGCTACTGGCCATGGGATCTGGCTGCGGGCCTGAATGGGGGAATGATGCTCGCTGGAGAACAGATGAAGGGAAGGTCGAGCAGGATCAGAATAACTTCGAGATCATATTGGGGGAGATGAGCAATATGAACCAGGCTAATTGTGCAGACGGCCTGAACATCTATATGATGAAGGTCACTCAAGCAGAATCCCGCGTCACATATCTGTATGGCATGAGCAACAGCACCGCCCAGGAAAAAGGCATCTATGGGTATGCTGGCCCCTACACTGGAATGACCAATCAGACTGTTAAGAACCTGGCTTTTGCCATATCTTCTTCAGCCAGGCCTGAGTATATGCCATCATACAGCATACCCTCAAACGGTGGCCTTCCTTTATTTAGTCCTCTATGCTCCTGTGTTACCTAAAGGGCATCTTTTGGTAGGGCTTAATGAATAGAGACTCAACTTAGCGCATGGGCAGTAGCTCTCCTTATCTCGGTTTAACAGGTCCTATTGCATTCGTACCTTATGATGCTGTGGTACTGACATCTGATGCTAAATGCCAGTCAGTAGCTGTGTTAAAGAACTGTTGTAAACACCAATGTTTCCTACCAATTTATCTTCAGAATACGGGAAATATTGAGTTGGCCAGACGGTTGGGGAGCCTCTGGCTTATGGAGGCAGATAATATGAGACCAGCAATATCCTCCGCCTTGATAGTGCTGATGATTCTTTCATCTGCAGGGGTTATCTCAGCCTTTGAAGGCAATAATATAGTACAGAACAACGACGCAAGAGCTTATGCAGTTGGCACTGGCTCAATATATGAAAAGAACGGCAACTGGGCAGTGGCATGTGGAGATGCCAATATTGTGTATCAAGACAATATTCAGGACTACTCCGCAAACATTGGCAAGGTTGATGAGAGTGCAAGCAACATCGCCCTGGCCATTGGCCTGGCAATGATGTGCGACAGCTAAACGATCCAGGAAGGATCTGGGTCGCGCCGCCAAGCGAGATAAATCTCAGGCAGCTAAATGAGATGCTATGCCTTGGCAAAGATAACGATGCCAACCAGACCAACTTTGGAGTCATATTCGGCGATGAGAACAATCTGGCTCAGTATAACCTGGCCTTCGCCATATCCTCGTGCCCAACTATTGAGTACATACCTGGATGCGAATCATTCACCCTAAGGCCAGGATGCAGCTGCTCTTCTCAGACACTGAACTGTCCAGGGATCCCAGAGGTGCCCTGTCCGCCGGAGCTGATGCCTGAGTTCCAACTGGATCCATAGTAGAGCATTGTATAATGGCCGGCATGAAGGCTGCAATGCCTTCGAACTTTTTTTGGATTTTAAGCCCGACCATGGCTCTTAATTCAGGCAGCAGCCGAGCCGAGCACATGCTTCTTTTTGCACTTGAAATCTGGGTATGAGGTCGAATCATTGGAAATCGATAGGTAGCATTGTGCCCCAATATTATATCTTACGTCTAAAAATATTGGTCTCCTGGGGCCGTGATGTAATCATATTCTAAATGAAATATGCCCAGTCCATAGGAAAACTATATATGTCTCACTACCCAAATCAAGAATGCTCAAAGTATCTGCGTTGAGGTATGTGTGATAGAATGGGGGATAGATGAAGGCAAATATTAAAAAAGTGCTGATTATGTTATTCATTCTGGCGGCATTCTACCCCTTCCATTCTGAAGCTCTTACTGGCTACTGCATAGATGTGACAGTGGACAATTCAACCCACTGGACTAGGTGTCAATCTTCACAGGTTCTGACATTCCATGCAGACAGCTCCAGCAAAGGCGATGGCAACTACTCCAAATATATGAAGGTAGACAGCTTTGCAGGGATAGGTATGAAGGAGCTGACTTCGGCAGATACGGGCCGGCTGATAGAGGAGAGCACGATAAACGTGGAGAGCGATGAGCCCACTGTTCACATAGTGGAGACCGCGAGGAATAACTCCTCAGTATATACCGCACGCATTGAGGAGAACTTCCCTGCCTATGTGACCAGCAATGGTGACCTGTACTTCAGGGGCAGGGGCATCCACAATATAAACTACTACACCAATAATGCCGATAAGACCTTTACCGAGTACGGAGGGAGCTCGCTTACCAAGTCGTCCAAATATCTGGCTGCGCGCACCAACTCACTTGTGATGGCAGAGGTCCGTGCAGGAAGCTCCAAAGTGCTCGATTTGACCAACTACGCCACTGCTTTCAGAATAGCCTCCCAGGCCAATAAGTACGCGGCATTCAAGTTCCAGTCTGATGGCCAGTGTATAGACGAGGTGTACAGAGGTTCATCGAGGATGAACATAAGAGTAGTCAACTCTCATAAGTACAACACCACCCTAATAGAGGACTGGCTAAGCTGCTGCCCAACGCTGGAGCTTAAAGTCGAGGACTACCTGGACGAGGCGGACTTCCTGTCAGGGCCAAACCAGGCCAGCTAATAATTTACATAGATCCTCAAGACTCATCAAAATTCCTTACTTCTGATTCGATCAAATTATTAAGGATTGTAGTGCATAATGTGACATGTCCCTATTTACAGCGCCATGAGAATCCGGTGAGTCCGACTTGGCATGCTGGATAGAGGGGCTTCCTAATCCGACAGTGTGGATTGAATTAAGCTGGTGATGTTATGAGAATGGGACCGGCAATCATATGGATATCATTCATCGTTATTGGCATAGCTATTGGCATCATCTCTCAATCTGAGGCACAAGCAGAAAGCCTGACTTTGGGCGGCCCGGCTGATGATGAGGCGGCTTATGTAAACTCATCAGATCTTGCCTGGCGTCAGTACTCAGAAGACTTAATAGCATCTTCAGAGATTCTAAACGACTTCGTACAGAAGAATATCACCAAGAGACAGGCCATGACTGAGACAATGGGCATATATCTTCTGACATTCCAGGCGGTTAGCCAACTAAATAAGCTCAAGCCTCCTGAGAGGTATATCAGCTATCATAACTACACTATCCTGTCCATGACCGGGCTTCAATGGTACCTCTGGAATATGGCTAAGTTCTATGAGACCGGCAATAGCGGATATGCACTGGAGGCCCGCAATAACTTCAATTCCACCAAGTCCTGGCGTGATAGGGCTTTAGAAGAGAGGGATATGTTCCTATCTTGAGGTCATGGCCTAGATCCTTGATATCAAAAGGCAATGTGTATCTTTTGGCCAGCCCGTTTGAGCGTCGTATAGACGCTCGGACGAGAAAATTTTAAATATTGTCTATGAGTTAAATATATCTGCAAACTCATAATAATTTCAATACAGGATCTGGGCCCATCGGTTGCCTCTATATGAACCCTGGGTGGTTTAATTGAAAAGATGGCTAGTTTTGCTGTTAGTATGCCTGGCCGTATCCTCAATGCCCTCTTTTAGAGGTGACCCCATATCTGTCTCAGAGCAGTCTTTGAAGATCATTGCAGATGCCAATTCTTTTCAAGGTCCTGACCCCTGGAAAGTAGGGCCCTCTGACTACCTCTGGAGGAAACTTGTGGCCTCTGGCCAGGAAGGGAGTCTGGATCTGTCCCCCTCGGAGGAGAACATATCTCTGAATATGAACTATCTGGGCTCTGGCAGGTACGAGATTGTGAGATCATCATCTCGCAGAGACTATCTGGAATCTTATGTAGATATGAACCTGTTCTATATCTACAAAGATCCCAGATCTGGTGGAGGCTCCGACTCCAACCATCTGGGCGATCGTGCCGGGCGCTCTCCTGCAGGCATTGAGGGCGCGATAGTCAGGTCGGACCAGGATATGAGGCAGAGCCTGGATGCCCTGAAGCCCAATATAAGCTCACACGAGGTCAACAGATATGGCGAGTCTAGCTATGCCAGCTCAGAAGACAACCTGGCCCGCTTGTATGGCTCCTACGGGGAAGGCAAGGCCCGTGAAAGTCCCGACCCCTGGGCACTGTTTCAGACAAAGACCAGCTTCGAGGACTACGGCATCTCACGCCTGGGCCAGTCGAGTCTCAAAGGCACAGATTCTGAGCAGATCCGCAGAGGACACAAGAACTACGCCCTGGTTGTGGGAATCAATGGATATGCGGACCGTCGTGGCCTTCATACCTGCATCAATGATGCCAATTCAATTGCAAGCATTCTCAATGCCTACGGCTATGAGGTAATCAAGCTCACAGATGAGACCCGGGATAAGCCCACCAAGCACAACATACTGGAGGGGGCGCTATCTGAGATTTGCACCAAGCAGGACCGTGGGAATGTGATCATCTACTTCTCAGGCCATGCTTTCAAAGACCCTTCCGGCAACTTCTACCTGGTGCCACAGGATGGAGACGGCGACGGGTCATCGTATATTGGGGCAGAAGATATCGATCGATATATAAAGAACCTGAAGAACCTGGCCCTAATTATAGATGCCTGCAACAGCGGCGGGTTCAATGGGGTGGTTGGTGAGGGCCAGGTGGCCCTTCTTTCCTCTGAAGCAGATCAGCTCAGCAATGAGGAATGGCCCGGCTACCTAAGCGTATTCACCAGCCAGCTTTGTGAGGCTATAAAAGAAGAGCATCAGAAGAACAAGGAGGTAGTGCTGCAGAGATGTTTCTATATAGCTCGCAACAACACCATCCAGTGGTCAGACCGCCATCTTCTCAGGCAGACTCCTGAGATCCGCGATAGAACATCCGGCGCCTTTTACCTCAACTGATCTCCCGGCCTTAAGACCTCGTCATAGATCTTCTCTTCCAGGGCCTGGATCTTCCTTAGCTTGCTGTGATAGCTTCTAAGCATCAGGTACTGGTTGGCACCTGCCACCATGAATATGCTGCATATGATCAGGTTCACGGATGTGATCAGAGTGTTCATGTCCAAAATTCCGCTCTTTTGATGTGTGATCAGCATGAAACCCATGCCATTGATCAAGAGGCCGAGCAGTGCCAGGGATAGATATGCGAAGACGAGCATGGGAAGCCACCTTCTCTTGCGTTCTATCCTGCCAACGAAGTTATAGAACAGATCTGTTGCAGTCTCATCAGACATTTTCATCCCCCATCCACTCACCTGAATCAAATAGCTCTGTGTTGATCTTTCTAAACCACTCGTATCTCTCCGTGCCTAAAGGAGTCAGCTCATAGGCTATGACCATGCGTTCCCCCCAGTTTTCTCTCTTCTCTGTGATGTAGCCTGCAACTTTAAGCATCTCGATATATCTCTCAGCAGAGGTCGTCTTCAGGTTGGCACACTGGATCACATGGGTCTTTAGAGCCCGTCCCTTAGCTTGGTTCCTGGCGATGCACTCTAAGAGTTTCAGAACGATCTTGATTGCAGGTCTATACCTGGCCACATCAACCTATCCTTTTATTTTTGATATCCAAAAGCCTTGCTAAACCTTTGATACGTCACATTATCTCTTCGCTTCACAATCTTTATTAACTTCTATCGTCAATATGGTATTGGATAGATCTTAAAGGTCTCATTTGCCTCCTTATGATCTATCCTCCCCAAACTTTTCTACGACCTCCTCTTCGATATCAGATCGGGCCTATTGATTTGCCCAATCTGATATGCACCTCCTTTAACCCTCTGTATTCTGCTGCAATTTCTAAAGATAATTATGCCATCCGGCCTTTAATAACATGACAGAATTTAAAATAAGTATCTTGAATTAGAATAGAAACATTTATAATAAATGGTAAAAGATATGGTGGCATATAAGTCAGCTCTGGCTTAGCTTGTAGCGGACTTTCATGAGTTGAGCGTCTCTACAGAGATCAGATAAATTTATTAGGTATCAAGTCCTAATCTTTGTTACTGAATTCTGATGCTATACGTGGCGCGCTAGTGCCATAGTGGCATATCGAGATTCACTGGAGATTTATAAGGATGGCTGCAAAGAGAGATAAGCTCAATATCATCCTGGATATCCTCCACACCTGTGTAGATGGTGCCAGCAAGACCAATATAGTCTACCAGGCCAACCTCAACTTCAGGACTGTGACCAACTACCTGGACCTCTTGGTAGACAAGGGGATGATAGAGGTCAGACAGGATTCCAATGTGGTGTACATGACCACCAAGAAGGGCGTCTCTGTGATGAAGGAGCTAAAGAGCATCAGAGATGATCTGGAGGTGAGCAGCTCTCCCAGGATTCGATAGCATGAGCAGGCCGGGTCTGCTGCAGAGGTTGTGGCCCTGGGTCGTATAGGTCGCGATTTTTTCGCGATTCCCGGCATATTTGGAGCTGATTTTGCGTCTTAAGGGCGAGGACTAATTGATCCTGGCATATACCAAAAGCTCCTTGTACAGCTTGGTTTATTTTTGCGACTACATATCATTATAAATTGATTTGGTCTGTTTATGGGGCTTTTTTTAGTATATTATCTCAGAATAAGATGATATTCTGATGAATAGATATTATGCCTGATACTCTTCTGGCCCTCCTGGACGGGACGGCCCAAAACATACCATACATTCGATAAACTTATATTGTATTGTGGATCTAAACAATATTGCTGAGTCTGTACAGAATTATTCAAACTGAGCACTCGATGATACGACGACGGGTAAGAGAGCGCAAAGCCGTATATGAGGGAGGAACATGAAACGAAGTAGAGACATGATTATATCTCAAATTCTGGATATATGCGTTTCTGGAGCCAGCAAGACCAAGATAGTTTATCAAGCCAACCTCAATTTCAGAACAGTGAACCCCTACATAGATCTGCTGACCAAGAATGGCATGATAAATATCAGGGATGGCCCAAACACGCTTTATGAGACCACTGAGAAGGGGATGGACCTTCTGGATAGCTATAAGAGGATACAGGATGTGCTGAACCCCGAATCCAATCCGCCAGGCATGGATAGATGATCCTACCATGAGATCTTCTTGCGGTAATAGTTCCTGACAACTATTGCCAGCATGTTGGTGCTCAAAACCAGGATCAATAGAACCAGCGCCGTTCCCCAGGCCTTGGACTCCACATCCCATGCTCCAAGGAAGTAGATGAGGTTTAGCAAGTGGTAGTCCAGGTTATTTACGGGTTGGAATGGGTCTGGGAAGATGCCGAATATTTTGTTTACAGGCGTAGATGTAAAAGTAACTGCAGTCCACATTATTGGGGCAGTTTCTCCTGCAGCTTTTGACACGCTTATGATCAGGCCAGTCAGGATGCCAGGCATGGATGATGGCAGGACTACCTTCCTTATGGTCTGCCACCTGGTGGCTCCAAGGGCCATGGACCCCTCTCTCAGGGAGTTGGGCACGCTCTTTAAAGCCTCCTGGCTTGTTAGAATTATGGTTGGGAGGTTTATCAGCCCAAGTATGACCGATCCCGTGAGCAGGGATATGCCAAAGATGGTCACAAGAAATGCCAGTGCAAAGAGGCCAAAGACCACAGAGGGCACGCCGTTTAAGACGCTGACGGCTATAGTGATCAGCCTCTTGAGCCTCATGTTCTTGGAGTACTCATTCAGGTAAATGGCCGCACCTATTCCAATGGGTGCAGATACGAGCATGGCCCCAAGTATCATCCACATGGAGCCCTCAATGGCTGTGCTTATGCCTCCCTCCTGGCCCAGGTTGCGGTGAGGGGTGGTCAAAAACTCCCAGCTCAGGGCTCCGGCACCCTTGTAGATTATGGTGAGCAGGATTCCTCCAAGGATCAGGACTGCGACCACAGCCGAGAGCCTGATGGCAGTAAATATCAGGACTTCCCGACCCTTCTGGTTGAACCCATAGATCATATCTATGGAGTCCTTGATGCCAAGCATGCTTGATACCAGCACAAGCATTGGAAGGATCAGTCCGTATCCGAAGGCGGCTCCAAGGCCTGGCGGCTTGATGGTATACCCGGGATGGATGTAGCCTGAGAACGCCGCCGCGAGGACGGCTGTTGAAAATAGGATATCCATCAGGACTGCAGGCCTTTTGCCCAGTGTTCCTCTGCCAGAGACGGCGATGAGAATAATGGATGCTGCCAGTGTCACCTCCCAGGCGGGCGCGATCATCCTCAGGTCTGGCTGGATGACCAGGCAGGCCAGGGATGTGGTGAACAGGATGGCCAATACTGTCAGAGATAGTGCCAGTGCAGGCTTGATCTTCATTTAGTATCCTCCAAACTTGCGCTGAATCCTCTCCCTGATCAGGTCGGCTATGACGCTCATGAGCGAGACCAGCACCAATAGTACAAGGCCTACTGCGAAGAGGGTGTAATAATGAAGCGAGCCGTGAGGTACCTCTCCCATCTCGCTGGCGATGATTGAGGTGAAGGTAGCCCCCCTATCGAAGACGTCGAAGATGGGTGTGGGTATCCGGGCCACATTTCCCACAACCAGCAAGACCGCCATGGTCTCGCCTATTATCCTGCCAATGTTGAGCAGTATCGCCGCTGTAATTCCTGATGATGCCGCAGGTATGGTGACATGCCTTATGGTCTGCCACTGGTTGGCGCCGAGAGCCAGGGACCCCTCCTTGAACTCGCTTGGAACCGCCCTCAAGGCGTCCTCGCAGATGGTGGTGATGGAGGGTATGAACATAATGCCCAGGAGCATAGAGCCTGCCAGGATGGACCTTCCAGTGAGCATCTGGAATGTGTCCTGGAGATAGGACACAAGTATCAGGACTCCCAAAAACCCGTAGACTATGGAGGGCACACCTGCCAGGAGCTCAATTGCAGGCTTAAGCCAGGTCCTGGTCGTGGGGCCGGCAAGCTCGGCCATGTAAATTGCAAGGGGTATGCCTATGGCCATGTTGATTATAAGTGCAAGGATGGTGACCAGAAGTGAGTTCACTATCAGGGGCAGCATGCCGTAGGTATCTGTGGCTGCATTCCATCTGGTGCCAGATATCAGGCCAAAGATGCCTATGGCCGAGAAGGCGTGCACGCTCTCCATGAGCAGGAAGTAGAAGATCATGAGCATGGCCAGGATAGAGATTATGGCTGAGAAGAAGAGCAAGGTCTCTACAGATTTCTCGCCGTATCTTCGCTTTAAGGCTAGGCTTTGACCCTTCTGGAGACCCATGTCCTGAGCTAGATTATATGCTCAGTTAAAGCCCTTGTGTATATTATCTATATAGCTCGTATACCATGTAAGGTCGGTATGGTGGACTTGATTGGGATTTTTCAAGAGCTAAGCCTGCTCAGTATCTCCTTGGGCTCATAGCGGATCTTAATCATCCTGCTGCGTCCGCGAGAACCCGCACCGCTGAAATCGGTGTTGATGAGCCGTACAGCATCCAGTTTGTTGATGATCTCATGGAACCTGGTGTACCCGGCCCCAGTGGATTGGTGGAACTTGGTGTAGAGATCCCCTGCGCGGGATGTCTCCTGCTCTGCTGCGAGCTTGAGCACGGCGATCTCGTCATCCTTCAGAGTCTTTAGAGCATATGTGAGGTGAAGCAGCCTGGAGCGCTCATATGAGCTCTCAACATCTTCCTTTGATATGGTCTTTGAGGCCCGGCGCTCTGCAGATAAGGCAGATCTCCTCAGCAGGTCTATGCCCACTCTCAGGTCTCCTGCCTTGTCTGTCATCTCCACTGTCAGGTCCAGTACATCATCCGATAGGACGCCTGGATAGAACCCCATAAGGGCCCTGCCTTTCAATATGTCCCTGACCTCTTCCCTGGTGTAGAGCGGGAATGCAATCTCCTCGGCCTGGAAGACAGATGTCACACGGGGGTCGAAGACATAGCGCATGGCAGGCTCGCTGAGTATCGCTATCACCCCAATCCTTGCACCGGGAAATGTCTCATGGGCGCGCAGGAGCGAGTAGAGGACGTGGTCCACCTCCTTCTCGTGAAAGAGGTAGTTTATATCGTCCAATGCCACCACCAGGACTATGCCATTGTCTGCAGAGTGCTTTGCCACTCGCTCGAAGATCCTTTTGAAGGATATGCCGCTTGGCGCCGGGGTGTGTCCAAAGATCTTCTTGTAGATCTGGTAGAATACGGCGTACCTGGTATAATCCATCTGGCAGTTGACATAAACGGGTATGACCTTGGTGGAGTGAGACTCTATCTCCTCAAAGAGCTTTATGACTGAGGTGGTCTTCCCAGTGCCCGGCGGCCCCAGGCAGAGGGCGTTTATAGGCCTGGCGCCGTGCATTGCGGGCCTCACGCAGAACTTGAGGCTGTTCATCTGGTTCTCCCTGTGAGCGAAGTGCTCAGGCAGGTAGTCCAGCTCAAACAGGTCCCTGTTCTTGAAGAGTGTCTCCTCCCACAGAAGCATATCCGGCTTATCATCCGGTCTCAAGATCAAACCCCACAGTGCAGCTACTCCTGAAGTATATTCTGTATCTCCTTCTTCAGTATGACGCTCACCACAGCGCCATCGGCCTTGCCCCTGAGCTCCTGCATTACAAGTCCCATGAGAGGCCCTATGGCCCGATCGCCCTTGGACTTGACCAGATCCGACTTGCTGCAGACTATGCTGTGAATCACGGACTCCACATCATCTTTGCCAAGGCCAGTCAAGCCCGCGGCCGCGACTGCGTCTGATGCAGAGATCTCAGGCTGGCTGGCCATTACTCTCAGCAGGTCTGAGAGCCCCTCCTTGGCGATCTTGCCCTCTGCCAGAAGTGCGAAGCAGTTCGAGTAGTGCTGGTCGCACAGGTTTGACACAGTCACCCCTTCTCGGGCAAGCTCAATTGGGGTGGTCTCAAGCGTCCTTACCACCAGCGATGGTGCTATTTTGTGATTTCTTAAGATCTCTTCAAAGAGCTGGTAGTTCGGCGATGCAGCCATGACCCTGGCCATCTCCGGGCTTAGCTTGTACTCGCTCTCATAACGGGCCGACCTCTCAGTGAAGAGCTCAGGCAGAACAAGCCTGGAGAGCATCTCCTCATCTATGACCACAGACTGGACGTCTGTCTCGGGGTACATCCTGGCCCTTCCAGGAAGCGGCCTCATGTACTCAGATGACCCGTCGGGCAGAGCCCTGCGTGTCTCCTCAGGAACTCCTGAGAGGGCCTCACAAGCGCGCTCCAAAACGCCCTTGAGGGCCTTCTCGGCTCGATCTCTGGGGCCTGTGACCATAACCACGCAGTCCTGGCCGGATGCCCCCAGCAGGCTCCTGACGACTTTGACGTCGTCCTCGGTTATGCCGTAGGCAGGAAGCTCGTCTGTATGGAAGATCCCACCCACTCCAGCCCTCTTGGCCCGGTCTGAGAGTTCTGTACCAAGACGGCGGTCGGGCTGGACCTCGCGCCCTACAAGGCCTGCAAATCCCTTGAGGAGGCAGGCCAGCACCACTCCGCCCTTTTTAAGCGATGAGGCGATAACCCTGGAGCTGGACGCAGCCATGGTCTCTGTCACGTCTCTGGTCTGGCAGTCGGACGAGGCCCTGCGCTTTATGAGCTCATCTCTGATCTCAAGCAGCCTGACCTGCCTCATTACCTCCCGTCTCACTATCTCCTCTATGAGGTTTAGGTCCTGGACGCCCTTGATCTCCACTCGGGCTCCGCCCCTTATTGAGACGTTGACGTCCTGGCGTATGGTTCCAAGGCCGCGCTTTACCCTTCCAGTGGACCGAAGTATCATTCCCAGGCGTGACGCGACCTCGCGTGCGTGCTCTGGAGAGACAATGTCCGGGGCCGTGCCAATCTCAACCAGGGGTATCCCCAGGCGGTCTAAAGAGTAGACCAGCTCGTCTCCCCTGTCATCTATGATCCTTGCCGCCTCCTCTTCCAGACAGAGTATGCCCATGCCCACAGGCCCGCAGGATGTGTCTATAGATCCCTCTGACCCTATGTAGGCAGTGCGCTGGAAGCCCGAGGTGTTTGATCCATCAATGACCGTCTTCCTCATGGTCTGGACCTCGTCTACTATCTTCATCCTCAGGAGTTTGGCAATGATTAAGGAAACTTCCAGAGCCTCGGGGTTGACTATACTTGGCGGCTCTTCATCTGCTTCAACCAGGCAGGTGGTATCATACGACTTGTAGATGAACCGGCGCGATACCAGGACCTCCTCTAGGGCAGCCCGGTCTATCTCGCCAAGCTCGCTTCTGGCCGGCCGGAGGTACCTGAAGAACTCGAAGTCGGACTCGGCCACGTCCCGAAGCCTAGTTGGACAGCCACAGAAGAGCTTGCAGGCAGTGTCCAGCTGCTGGTGGATCTCTATGCCGCTTATCAGGCCCAGAGCGCGGTAGTCGAATTCGTCAGAACGGTTGGTTGTCATCAATCACCTATCGATGACTTGGGTGGTTTAATTCTTTTGACCGCCTCTCTTATATCCTCAGCTTTGACGGTCTTCCTCTTGGCGTGGTTGGCCCACCCGACTGCTTCCTTGGCCACCTCAAGGCCGTAACTCTCAAGAATCTCAGCCAGCGCATCCCTTGCGCCTTCACTGACCCTCTTGGCTCCTGCCTCGCGTATGAGCCTGCTCACTGGGGCCACGGGAAGTATAGGCATCTTTGAACACCTCGTAAGATCATTCCAGATTTTGCAGCCAGAAGAACCATCAAAATCGAATCTTCTCGGCCTACAAACCCGGATAGGCAGTATATCCTCTAATAACTCTGTATATATATCTTTCGTAGCGCAGCAGTTTAAAATGGATTGAAGAATGGCACATAAGGTGACCATTTAGCCCGGCGCAGCCAGAAAATCGTTTAATTTCCACGATTTTAAAATCAAAGTGGATATAATGGGGATAGGCGTTTGCTCACACCGCTTTGAGGGCTGTCATGGAAATCGCTTGCAGAAACGGGGGATATGCGAACAGGAAACGTTATTACACTGCAGCGCCAGACGGATCACATCTTCCCAGGGTCCAGATGAAATAGCAGGAGAATCTAAATGTCTGAATATATCAGCAAGGCCATTGTATACAAGAATCCAGAGGATGTATATGGCCCGTGCGGCTGCGGCATGGACATGGCGACATTGCCCGTGCTCCTACCAAGGATGTGGCTCGTAGAGGAATGCCCTTCAGAGATCGATGATCACGATTTTGGCAGAGGATTCGACTTTAGAAGGGTTGCAGGGTTTAGCTGCAACAATGTATTTGAGCACGTCTTTGAAGGCACAGAATACCTGGCCAACTACTCGTGCTGCAAGGAGTGCGCTGAGAGGGCAGTCAAATGCGGTTATGCGGTCTGGTCTGTCAAAGAGTACCCCATGACTCTGAGGTAGCATCATTAACTATTTTATGATGGGTGAGAATCTCTCAATCATGAAGTATACCGTATACTCCACAAAGACCTGCCCCAGGTGCGAGCAGCTCAAGAAGATGCTGAGTGACGAGGGAATCAAGTTCAAGACGCTGGATATGGCAAGCCCTGAGGCCCTCACTGAGCTTCGGGTCAACGGCGTCTTCACCCTGTCTGCTCCAGTTCTCCAGGCAGGAGAGGACTTCTTCACAGTAGATGACCTCTTTGAGGGAGAGAGGCTGAGAAGCCTCAAGTCTTTAGGGCTGGCTTAAGCTTGGCCTTTAGCCTAAAACTCTCTTCCCTTGACCTTGTTTATATCAAAGACCGCAGTGCTGGCCACGTGCATCACTGCAAATGTCCCTGCCTGGATGGGATCGGTCACCACCATATCTGCCTGCTTTGGCACAGATCCCGCCATCTTGAGTGCAATGACCGGTATGCCCTTCTCCTGAAGCTTTTTGACCTCTTTTGTAATCCTTCCTCCCATTATGGCCCCTGCAAGGACCAGTATTGAGGCGCGCGGCAGCCTGGACACGGCCGAGACTGCGTCAGCCAGGGCATCTTCGCCAACCAGGGGTATGGTGTCGACGCTAATCCTCTCACCCCTGAGGTTGTGCCGGTCTGCCTCGCTCACTGCACCCACTGCAGCCTGGGCCACCTGGGCGCCGCCGCCTATAATTATCACTCTTGAGCCGTAGATCTTCTCGAATGGAGGATGAAGGGTCACTTCCAGAACAGATTCCAGGTCCTTTAGGTCATCAATTATGCCATCTATTGGCCCATCTATCTCCATGTAAACCGAGGCCTTGCCCTTATCTGGGCCGTGCTCAAGCATGAACTGCTGGGTGTAGACTATGTTGCAGCCTCTTTTTGCAATGATGCCAGCTATGTCGCGCAGCATTCCGGGGCGGTCACGACAGATCACATTTATGGCCGAACTCATGTATACCTCTCTATATGCCTTGCATGGATATCTGGCAAACTTTAATATGACGAGTGGACAAGCTTCCCACGATGGAATTTTGTCCGAGTTGCAAGAGCATGATGATACCTAACCCCAAGCTTGGGGTGATGATCTGCAAAAAGTGCGGCGCCAAGGTGGAGATCACTGCCAAGGATAAAGTTGTGAGCAAAATAAGCCAGAAGACCTCGGAGATGCCTGTGCTTGAGGGCAACATTTCGCTCCTTCCAACAACCAATGCAAAGTGTCCCGAGTGCGGAAACAATACCGCCTACTGGGAGATGAAACAGACCAGAGCTGCCGATGAAAGCCCGACCAGGTTCCTCACCTGCACAAAATGCAGATATAGGTGGAGAAGATACGAATAGTATAAGAATTAGCAGATGTAACACCATTCTCTCCAGGAGACGCTAAGGATGTTCAAGGCCGTAATCAACGCAGAGACTTTGCGCGACGCTATCGAAGCTGTTTCATCACTGGTCGATGAGGTAAAGTTCGCCATATCAGACAAGGGCGTGGAGCTAAGAGCAGTGGACCCGGCAAATGTTGCAATGATATCGCTCAAGATTGGCGCTGAGGCCTTCGAGTTCTTCGAGGCCACTCCTGGTGAGATCGGAGTCGATCTGGTCAGGTTAAGCGATGTCCTGAGCATGGCTGACAAGGGCGAGAATGTTCAGCTGGAGCTCGACGAGGAGAACCACAAGCTCAAGATTGGAGTTGGATCTCTATCATATACACTCAGCCTGATAGACCCAACAGCCATAAGAAAGGAGCCCAGGATTCCAGAGCTGGACCTGCCGGCTCACGTCACCCTGGCCGGTGGAGAGCTCAGAAGGGCGGTGAAGGCTGCAGAGAAGGTCAGCGATCATGTAATTTTGGGGGTGGCCGATGACACCTTCTACATGGAGGCCAAGGGCGACATAGACTCATTAAAGTTGAAAATTCCAAGCACTGAGCTTTTGGGCCTTAAGCCCGGCGAGGCCAGGTCTCTATTCTCGCTGGATTATCTGTCTGATATGAGCAAGTCCATAGGCAAGGCCTCTGAGGTCACACTGGAGCTTGGCATGGACTATCCCCTCAGGATCAGCTTCAAGATCGGCCAGAATGTGGATATAAGCTACCTGCTGGCTCCACGAATAGAGCAGGAGTGATTGGTGCGGATCTCGGAGTACCCCTTCACGCCTGATGCCGCAGAGATGGTCAGGTCAGCGGGATACTCTTTAGAGAGCCTCCTGGATAAGGTGATCTTCCAGCCTGTGCGCAGCCGTGCCCTGGAGAGGGTGAGGGGCGCCATAGACGGCCAGATACCTGAGAGGCGGCCAGACACCGAGGCCGAAGAGAGTATAGAGCTTTTGTCATATCCCATGGCCAGGGTCATGATATCCTGCCTGGGCGACGACCTGCTCCTGAAGAGGTACGCCATGGCTGAGGCAAAGCTTGCCTATTCAAGGATGCAGGAAGAGAGCCTTGAGGATCTCCTGGCATTAGCAGGCGATCTGGGCCTTAATCCTTCCAGAGAGGGCGACCTTCTGAAGCTTCATTTTATAGATTACCTCCACGGCGCCCACCGCCTCAAGAGCCCGAGGTGGAAGCTGGTCAATAGAGACCTCAGAGGTGGGATGCTGACCATCACCCAGTCAGAGTTCTCCAGGCTCCTGGAAGAGGTGGCCAGGGACAGGATACAAAGAGGCCTGCCTCTGCAGGTGGAGCCCTCAGTATGCAAGAAGCTGGCAGATTACGTGGCGCCATTAAAATCAGAGCTTGCAGTTATCAGGGCAAACCAGAGGGCTGACCTGGGCCAGGTTACAGAGAGCGCTTTCCCTCCATGCATCAGGAAGATGCTCTCAACTGTGGCATCTGGAGCCAACCTGGCTCATTCGGCGCGCTTCGCCTTGACCAGCTTTCTTTTGCAGATCAATATGACTCCAGACCAGGTGGTGGCACTCTTCAACACCAGCCCGGACTTCAATGAAGAGAAGACAAGGTATCAGGTGGAGCACATAGCCGGGTCGAGCGGGACCAAGTACAAGCCTCCATCATGCGCCACAATGGCCACATATGGCAACTGCCCGGGAGAGGACGACCTGTGCAGGAGGATACGCCACCCAATGAGCTATTATGAGCGCATGCTCAAATCTCCAAGACTTGTGCAGAAGGATTTAACCAGATCTAAGTCCGAGCAGCCACAGTGACCAGGCCTATCTCCGGACAGGGCTTAGTCCCAGGTGGGAACCTGTTTGCCTTCAGTTCCGCAAGGAAAGATTTTATCTGGCGACTGTCCAGCCTGGAGGACCTTATAAGAAAGTCTATCTCATCATCTGCCATCTTCCTGAAGCACAGGCCTGCATCCTCTGCTGCCGACCTGGTGCCAAAGCCCAGATCTGCTCTGCCAGAAGCAATGGCCGCGGCCACTGCTGAGTGAGACTTGGCAATCGAGAATGGCCTGACCTGGTCCAGGACCAAGGCAAAGATCCTGCTCATCTCGAAGTCCCTGTGCCAGCCTATTATGCGCTTTCCCTTCAGAGCCTTAATATCCATATCCAGAAGCACTGGATCTCTGGACATCAGGCCAAGCTCTCTTCTATAGCCCCTGACCAGAGCCGCCCCATTTGGAGCCTCCTTCAGCCCTGAGACGCAGGCGATATCAGCCACGCCATCTTCCAGATAGATCAGCGCCCGCCTGGACCCGACGTTCATGAGCCTGATCCTGAATGGCAGGGTCTCGGATATCTGCTCCAGTGCGGGATCGCTCTCGCTGCAAATGATCAGGTCTGGGGCAGCGTACTCGCCAAATAGATCCACCAGGACCTCTTCTCCTTTATCTAAAAACTCCACATCTGCAGGTATCTCTATCACGCCATCGGCCTGGGCCAGGGTGGTTGTGGATCCGCTGCCCCTGTCAGCTGGATAGACCAGCTCGCCTGATAGGCCAACAGGCAGCATCTGGTGGCGGCTCTCTGAACGGACGGGATGGGAGAGAACTCCCCAGGCACGGATGGCTGGCTGATCAATGCCAAGCGTCCTTCGTATGACCGGGGCGACTATCTGGCCAAAGACTGTCAGGGCGCTTGTAGGGTATCCGGGCATGCCGAAGAATGGCTTGTCTGAGATGGTCCCGTAGATGGTTGGCTTTCCAGGCTTTAAGTTTATTCCATGGAATACAAGATCTCCCAGGCCTTCAACCACCCTGTAGAGCATATCGCCAGCTCCAGCAGAGGTGGAGCCACTGACCACAGTCATTGCGCACTCTTCAGCGATCTTTTTCAGCCTGTCCTCCATGGCCTGGCCCTCATCAGGCAGTATGCCGTACCTTATAGGAGTCGCTCCGCACTCCTGAACTGCAGCTGATATGGTGTAGGTGTTTATGTCGTATACCTTCCCGGGCCCAAGGACGCCGCCCGGGACCACAAGCTCATTGCCTGTGGAGGCAATGCCCACCTTCAGGGATCTCACCCTCACCTTCTCCCGGCCCACTGCGGCCAGGACCCCGATCTCCCGGGCTGTGAGCCTGGTGCCGGCTGCAAGGACCGTGTCTCCGAACATGATGTCGCTGCCGGCACGAAGTACGTTCTCGCCTGTGTGAACCGGCCTTCGCACCAGAACCTCTCCCTCATCCGCCTCGGCATACTCTATCATCATCACTGCATCGGCGCCCGGAGGCATCATAGATCCAGTAGAAACCTCTGCAGCCTCTCCCTTTCCAATGCTTATCTCAGGCTTTTCGCCCATGGGGACAGTGCCGGCCAGCTTCAGGGCAAGGGGTCGATCTTCCCTGGCATCCACAGTATCAGAGGCGCGGACTGCATAGCCATCCATAGAGGCGCGGTCGAATCCCGGGACGTCTATATGGGACACAATCCTCTCGTCTAAGATCCGTCCGAGGGCCAAGCCCAGGTCCACCACCAGGACATCTGTCCTTGGAAGGCGGTCAAGCACTATAGACCTGGCCTCGTCCAGGGAGATGAGGCTTCTAAACTCCTTGCTCATAAGTATAGATCTTCCAGACCAGATATAAAAAGTGGCGGAGTCAGAGCCTGGCGGCCCTGCTCCTCAAAAGGTGATCAGCCAGGACCAGAGCTACCATGGCCTCGGCCACGGGCACTACCCTTGGCGGAATGGCCGGGTCGTGCCTGCCTTTGATCTCAATCTCTGCGGGCTTGTTTGAGGATATGTTCACTGTGCGCTGCTTCCTGGAGATGGAGGGTGTGGGCTTCACTCCAATCCTGCATATGATGGCCTCGCCAGTCGAGATCCCTCCAAGGATTCCGCCGGCATTGTTGGTCTCAAAGCCTACTTTGCCATCGCTGAATATTATCGGATCATTCATCTCGCTGCCCCTCATTCTGGCGCTCTCAATGCCCAGGCCTATCTCAACTGCCTTGACTGCGCCTATACTCATGAGTGCCTTGGCCAAGTCGGCATCCAGCTTATCGAATACTGGATCGCCTATGCCTGCAGGGACCCCCCTGGCCACGACCTCCACCACTCCACCCAGGCTGTCGCCTCCCTCTCTGACCTCATCTAAGAGCTTCATCATCTGGCTGGCTGCATTTGGGTCCGGGCAGCGTATGGGATTGGATTCTGCTGAAGCTCTCAGGCTCAGGACGTCCCTGGCAGGTGGTATGGTGGCCTTGATGCCTCCAAGCTCTGTCACATATCCTGCCAGATAGATGCCTTCCTGACTGAGAAACTTCCTGGCTATGGCGCCGGCTGCCACACGTCCTGCAGTCTCCCTGGCTGATGACCGCCCTCCGCCTCTGTGGTCGCGGATGCCAAAGCGAGCCTGGTAGGTGTAATCAGCGTGCCCCGGACGCGGTGTGTCCCGGATGGAATCGTAGGCGGTGGATCTGGCATCCTTGTTCCAGATCAGAAGTGAGACGGGCGTTCCAGTGGTCCTGCCCTCAAATATGCCAGACAGGATCTCCACACGGTCCTCCTCCTGGCGCTGGGTTGAGGCCTTGCTCTGGCCGGGGCGGCGGCGGTCAAGCTCCTTTTGTATATCATCTTCTGAGAGGTCCATCCCCGCAGGGCAGCCGTCTACTATGGCTCCTATGGCCCGGCCGTGGCTTTCTCCCCAGGTGGTTATTCTGAATATGGTGCCGAAGCTGCTGCCTGACATGGATTTGCATGTAAGCCATATTGATATTTATGCTGATGCCCGGCCATCAATGAGCTGAATAGATTATCTGATATGAGTGTTCCAGCTGAGATCTGGAACAGCTCCAATAGCCTTAATCCCAGTGCTATTACTTTGTGGAAAATTCCACCTGTACCTCAATCAACCTCTGGTTGACCTCGCCTCCAAGAGGCGGCATACTCAGATAGACGCCCGAGTCGGTCCGGGTTGCATTCATCTCAGGGCTGATTCTCAATATTTCTGACCCCGGAGGCAGCCTGATCTCCATGTCCAGGTCCTGGTTGGCCATGGGTACGAGTCCATACCTGAGCAGGTAGCCGTTCTCAGACCTATTGAGGGCATGGGAGTAGCTGAGCTCGATATAGGGATGGATCTCATAGTGGTTCTCCAGCCAGGCGGCATTCCCGCCCCAGGGGACTGCCAGCCTGAATGTATCATAGCCCTCAGCCGTGGACTGGCCGCTGGCTCTATTTAGGAATGTGATCTGGCCGTCTACTGCAGCCAGGACATCATAGGCGTCTTTGGGCAAAAGGATGCTGACCACGGTATCGTCAGGCCGATCATTGGCGCTGCTGGTGTGAGGCACAGTCTGTGCCTGGAACTCCCTGGTATCTATGATGTGGGCGATCATGGCGCCCTCTTCATCCTCTACGGCAATGTTTACCACATCTCTGAACTGGCTCAAGACCGGCGGTGTAGGCGCATAGGGATATACCTGCAACCCCTGACTTGTGGCTATGCCTCTGCCCGCATGCGGTGTAAAGTCTACTGCATCTGTGCTGGTGATGAGAACTGCTATCAAAATCAATATGGCGCCGAGGATTGCGCGCCCGTTATGTGCTGTGGCTTTCAACTGACTCCCCCTTCTGTTGGCGACTGTTATGCCTGCAGATGAGGTGCCTGGAAGATAAAATTTTGCCTAGTACCTCAAGGCTTAAATAAGGCCACACTTCCCTGAGCGGGGAGTGCTCAATTGAGCTTCAAATCCAGATCATGGGTCTCTGGTGACGACTGCCTATTGGTCAAACCTAATTCGAAGTGCGCTATACTCTATATATCTGCGGACTTGTTTTAGCCTCGCGGTACTAGGGCCCAGGCTTATGGGTAATACTGCCTACAGCAAAGACTTGCATATCATGCTATGATGCAATAAGTGCCTTCTATCATTTTTACAGCATATGCGCCTATAGACCTTCTCAGAGCATCCTTGGGGAAACCATAATAATTAAGAGAGATATTTGACCTCACAACTGAATGAGATGGCGAAGTGCAGAATTTTGATCATTGTAATCCCACGAAGGTCATATTCGGCAGGGACACTATCGGTCGCATTGGAAGCGAGATCAAGGCGCATGGGCTAAAAAAGGTCATCCTCATCGCAGGAGCTGGCAGCATCAAGTCCAACAGTGTCTACGACCAGATCGTGCAGTCACTCCAGGGAGCTGGAATCGAATGGGTTGAGGCATGGGGAGTACAGGCAAACCCGGTGCTATCTAAAGTGAGGGAGATGATAGCCCTGGCCAAGGGATCAGAAGTGGAAGGCGTTCTTGCGGTCGGATGAGGAAGCGTCATCGATTCTGGAAAGTCGGTGGCTGCCGGAGTACATGCCGGGGATGTGTGGGAGCTGTATGAGAGAAGGTTCGTGAACGTCCCCGCTATGCCGCTCTTCACTGTGCTCACCATCTCTGCGTCTGGATCAGAGTTTGACCCCTTTGCAGTCCTTACAAACGAGGGTGAGAAAAAGAAGTGGTTACTTGCCTGTCCCTCGCTCTTCCCAAAGGTCTCTATTATCGATCCATCGGTACAGGCCAGCCCGCCATGGCACCAGATAGTAAACGGTGCTGTGGATGCAATATCGCACCTTATGGAGGCATATGTCACTGCTGGAGATGCTGAGGTGACCCTCGACCTGGATGAGAGCTTGATGCGTACCATAATCGCCATGACAGACCGGCTGCAGAAGAGCAGGGACGATTATGATGCTAAGGCAAGCCTAGCCTGGGCAGCATCTCTGGCTCTCTCAGGCATTCAGAATGCCAGGGGTAAGCTTCGGCGATTTTGCCAGCCACGGCATAGAGCATGGAATCAGTGCAATCAGTCCAGAGATCGCCCATGGAGCGGGCTTGGGAGTTGTCCTTCCAGCCTGGATCAGCTACTGCCACGGTGCAAAGCCAGAGCTCTTCCAACGCTGGGCCAAGAATGTCTGGGACGAGAATAGCATTGAGGATGGGGTGGCTGCCTTCTGCAAGAAGATCCAATCCTGGGGAAATCCGGTGACTCTGCGAGAACTGGGACTCCAGGAGGACCAGATACCAGCCATAGCCGCAAATGCTGTGGAGTTTGGCCTGACTGGAATGGTGAAGGTACTGTCGGATGATGACATCCAGGCCATATTGCGATCGGTATCGGCGGATATGTAAATCTCTCAGGCTCGAAGGATATTGCAGCGGGTGATAAATTTGGATAGGCGGCAGGCTGCCAGGGAATGATGGCGGCACAGCTGCCATCTGATGTCCTCCTGCAAAACCTCTCTTAGATTTTCAGGGGGCCTGCTCTGCACGCTCTTTGAGCGCCTGGTTCATCCCTTGAAAGCTGCGCTCTGTGTCGCTTAGGATCGCGCCTGAAAACGGCACCAGAACCCCTTTGAAGGTCTCGCTCTGAACAAAATGCACCCTATCTCCCAGCGGCTCTATGATGAAGCTGTGCTCACCGTCGAATACCCCGGGGATGAAAAGGCGGCCGATCCAGGCAAGCTCCCTCTCGGGCTGAACTACAAGGACGGTTGGCCGGATGGTCATGGTACGACCGCCCGAATGCAGCTCTGCCATCAGCTGCTCGCCGGGTCGGGCGGCTCCAGTCATCTGACGGATAAATGGGTTCCACTGAGGATACGCCTCAAAGTCGGTCAGCACCTGCCAAACTTTGGAGGCGGAAGCATTGATGGTGACTTCTATTTGGATGGTCCTCTGGGTGATCGACGTGTTTGCTGCAACAAGCGTCGCTGCATAGAGAACCACTATGAAAAGAATAATTACCAGAGCCAGTCGGGTGGTGAGTATTGACATAATTCCAATCCTGATGATGCCGTCATCCGGTCCTTTTAATCGCAACCCTGATTCGCATCTGCCCATCTTTGCCGAGCTGCAGTATGTAATGCGAGCGCTCGCTTGACTTCTCAATGCCTGATTGGTCGAACGCCGGCCACCGGACATCGACTGAGGCGAGCTTATCGCTCATCATGTCAGCTCTCTCCAGCTCTGGCCTCGTTGACGTGATGCCTTGCGTCCTATACCACTCAATAGCCTGAGAAAAGAACTTCTCTATCTCGCTCTTGTCATTGACGGCGACTGCTCCTTCGTCAGAGAGAACAAGGGCAGGAACCTCCCAGCAGTCAGATATAACCTGTGTATCACCAGCACTCAGAGCTTCGTCATAGCGCTCAAGCAATCTCATTATCTTGTCATCTTTCATGGTAATTTTCTCTTGGATGAAGTGTCTCAACGCATTATATAGCATATGATAGTTGCTCAATAATATTAGTACGTTTTGCAGTAACATCCTTTAGGCCTTATTGCCTTTTGTCTCATTGCCTTTCTGGGACCCTCTCCTCTCCAGCAGCCTTCTGGAGTGCAGCACGGCCTGCTGTCTCATATGCTCTGGAGAGCAGTGATGTCAGATTGGCCTTGCCCACAGAGAACGGCGCATCTCCAAGCCTTTTTAAAACGGCATTTTCTACTTCCGGGCCTCTTGGGATCACATCTACAGGTCTCAGCCCATCACCTGCCTGCCAGAAGCAGTCCAGACATTCCTCCAGCGGCCTGGATTCATCATCAAAGGATGACGGACAGAGAGACTGGCCTGTTTCAGTCGCCTCCGCCTCATATACTGCGCCGGAAGCACGCCTCTCCCTCAGAGCCTCGATGATCTCTTCCCGGGTCCTCCCCCTGAGCTTGAATATGAGGAATGGGTCCTCATCAAACTGCTCTGCCAGGAGATAATAGACTGCAGCTATGTGCTTGCAAGGATTTGACCAGTCTGGACAGGAACAGTCAGTCTCGAGTTCTTCTTTATTCTTGGGAAATAGTGCGGCTCTTGCATCTGAGAAGGCTTCTTCTATATCTTGAGGCATCTCCCCTGAGAGCAGCTTGGCCGCGAATACCGCCTTTGTGGCCATGGCGTCTATGGCCTTCTCCCACTCGTGGTCCGATAGAGGTTTCAAACGTATGGTTATCTCATAGGGCTTGGACATGGTGCCCTGGACCTCGGCTCTGACCAGGCCCTTCTGAACGTCCATTGATACTACCTGCCCTTTTCGGGCATAAGAGCGCCCCCGTGTGAGCCTGGCACCAAGATCAAATGACTCAAGGACGCTGACCCAGCGCTTTGACCACCAGGTCTCGCCAATAGAGCCGCGCTTGCTCTTGGCTTTTATGCCGTTCTTCACCTCTCTCGGCCTTGCAGGTTCATAAAAGCTCCAGTATTTGGTCACTCTCCCTCACCACCCTTGATCACAGCCTCACTTCTAAGTGAGATTATATCTTTTAGCTCCTGGTTGGACAGCTCTGTCAGCCAGGATTCACCAGAACCTATTACTGATTCTGCCAGAGCCTTCTTTTCCTCTATCATCTGGTCTATTCTCTCTTCAAGCGTGCCCAGGCAGACGAACTTGTGTACAAAGACGTTCTTCTTCTGACCTATGCGAAAGACCCTGTCTGTTGCCTGATTTTCGACTGCCGGGTTCCACCAGCGGTCGAAGTGAAAGACGTGGTTGGCTGCAGTCAGATTGAGCCCAGTTCCCCCGGCCTTCAAAGAGAGGATGAAGAGAGATGATCCGCCTGACTGGAAGCTCTGGATCATGGCATCCCTCTTCTTCTTTGGAGTTCCGCCATACAAAAACAGGACCTCATACCCAAGCTTCTCCTGGAGATAGCCTCTAAGCATTGCCCCCATTCCTGCAAACTGGGTGAATATCAGAGCTTTATCGCCCTCGGCCAGAGCCTCGTAGAGCATCTCCTCAAGCCTGATGAGCTTTCCGGATCGTCCTTCAAGCGGGCTTCCGTCCTGCAGGAGCAGAGCAGGATGGTTGCAGATCTGCTTAAGCTTGGTTAGCGCCGACAGGATCTGGCCTTTGCGTTCAATGCCCTCTGATGCCTCAATCTTTTCGAGCATCTCGCTCACCACGGCTGCATAGAGCGATGCCTGCTCGGGTGTGAGGTTGTAGTTTACCTTCATCTCAGTCTTTTCTGGTAGATCATTTATTATTGAGGGATCAGTTTTCAGGCGTCTGAGAACAAATGGCTGAATGATCTCTCTCAGCTTCTCAGAGCGCCCTTTATCTCTGTACTTCTCAATAGGCAGTACGAACTCCTTGCGGAATGCCTGTGATGACCCCAGGTATCCGGGATTGAGGAAGTCCATTATGGACCACAGCTCAGAGAGCCTGTTCTCCACTGGAGTCCCTGTGAGCGCCACTCTGTGAACGGTCTTCAAGCTCTTTATGGCCTGGGTCTGTCTGGCATAAGGGTTTTTGATGTTCTGGGCCTCATCCAGCACTATATGGCTCCACCTCAGGGCTGAGAGGTCGTCAGCGTCCCTCTGGGCCAGGGCATAGGTGGTGATGACCACGTCCCTCTTTAAGGCCTCTTCCTGCAGTGCCGTGCCAGAGAGCCTGTCGGCTCCGTGGTGCACCATGACCTTCAGAGAAGGAGCAAATCGTTCAATCTCCTTTTGCCAGTTGCCTGCAACTGATAGGGGTGATATGAGGAGAGCAGGCGCCGGCCCGACCCCCTTCTGGCACTCGCGCTCGTGCAGCAGGAAGGCTATGAGCTCTATAGTCTTTCCAAGTCCCATATCATCGGCCAGGCAGGCACCAAAGCCCAGGCCGCGGAGGTATTCCAGCCATGAGACGCCCCGTCCCTGATAGGGCCTGAGGATTCCTTTGAAGCCCTGGGGCGTTCCTATGGGCTCTATCCTCCCCTCTGGCCTGGAGAGCGCCCTGCGCATCTCCTCAAGCCTGCTGTCAGTCTCCACGCCCGTGACTGGAAGGCCGGGCTTTGCGCCCGGACCCGGCTCTGAGATCTCTGACTGAAGAGCAATGCGCAGTGCTTCGCCCAGGGTCATCTCTCCCTGCGGCCTGCGCCTCTTGAAAAATTCTATTGCAGCCTCGACCTCTTCGGGCCTCAGCACCATCCACTCTCCTTTCATTCTGACCAGCGGGACCTTCAGCCCGGCCAGCTCTGAGAACTCCGCCTCAGTCAGGATCCTGTCCCCAAGGGCCAGCTCCCAGTCGTAGTTCACAAGCGAGTCCAGGCCAAACAGGCTTTTGCCATCAGCTCTCTCCACTTTCAGGTCTGACTTAAGCCTGAGCTTCATGCCCAGGCGCGTCACAGGATGGTCCCACCACTGCGGCAGAATGACACCAAATCCGTCCTGCTCCAGGAGAGGTGCAGATTCCCGCAGGAATGAGTATGCCTCATCATCATCCAGCACCATTCCCGCTGGCCGTGCCAGCTGGAGGCATTTCTCCATCTGGGGAAAGACCCTCATGGCTTTTCCAAGGTCTGCGAGGAGCTGCTCCTGTGGATTCTTCAGCCTCTTCTTGAGGAATTTCAGAGATTCAGACTTCGTCCTCCATACATCTTCAGCGGGCACGAGCAGGCTCCGGTCGTCTCTGGCCTGGAGGAAGAAGCGAACTATCCAGGCATCGCTTTCCTCGCCAGGAGGTTCAAGCCGCAAGCAGGTGCGGTATGGAGTATCCTCTTCTGGCTGGAGCTGGGATAGCCAGGATTTTATTCTTTCTGAAAAAGACGCAAGCTCATCAGAGGGAGCAGTCAGACGGGGCTCTTCAGAGGTGAGTGCGCAGATGAACTGCTCAGCCAGGGGGGTGACCTTCGGCCTGCGGCCGCGTCTTTTGGGCAGAAGCTGGGCAGATCTGAGGCTCCTGCGGATGAATGAATCGGCTGTGCTGTCTATGAAGCTCTTAACCAGGTCCCCTGGTGAGATTGCTTCAATATCGCCAGACATAAAGCTCCGGCAGCTTGGTGGCATGGCTTTGGAGAATGACCTGAGCCTATCAGAGTCGATTCCCTCTATCACTGTGGTCCAGAGGGCAACTCCTGCCTCTATTGCAGGCACAAACTTCTCTTTAGCCAGCAGCTCAAGTGCGAAGAGGGCTAGGTCGGACCAGAACCGGATCGAGCTTGAGAAGGCGGTTCCCTGAGGTGCGTGGGCAGGCAGGTCTGTGAGGAGGTCGAAGGCAGGGCCCGGCTCGAAGGCCAGGGCATCGACGGCCCAGTTCTCCAGGCCGGTGGCATTCTGGGAGACCCGGTCTTCGAGGAGGAGCCAGGGAGATGGTGCCGGCCCATTCTTTGTAGTTGGCAGCCTGAGATTTAGGCTGGCGATAATTGGTGAGCTGCGCCTGAAGATCTCGGGGAGCTGGCCGCTCAGGTCGTCACCTGGAAGTGCAAAGGGATGACGTTGTGGTGCGTCTTTCTTCCGCCTTCTGGAGTCCGCTGAGGCTGCCAGAGGTCGAGTCGAGGACTCTGCCCAGATGTTGAGCCTTTCCATATCCCAGATGGTGTGTAAGACCAGCATGTATTGGAGCCTTCAAAGGATATGTAATTCTCAGGATGTTGGTATTTAAATATGGTGTATGTGATTTACATTGGGGGGCTGGCATATTTAGAACATGCTGCAGTTAGATGGGTTGCACATTAATATCTGCCAGCTCAAGTGCTATCTTATGTGCTATCTGATAGTGGATACTCAAAATACAGAATTATCGTCACACTACCAACCTCTCTGGAATACTGCACAGAAGCCTCGAATAGAAATAGCTATTCTGAGCGCTATTTCAGCGGTCTATATAGCGTCGGACGAGCATATATTGTGTCGATGAGACAGATCGCCGCATGCCTGACAACAGTGATGGCTTGAATAGCATTCGTCCGTATTGGCAAGTCATCAGAAGCATCGACTGAGAGATCCTCCCTCTTGATCAGATCTTTGAGAACGCAGGATATTTGCGCCGTTTGATATCTGGCCTTCTCTTGTCCATCTACTCCAAAACTTGACGCCAAATGGACCAGGCTTATGCGGCTGAAACCAACCCGGGCTGGAGGTCTCATCAAAAAGCCCGGGCCCACCCTCCTCACTTCTCCTCCTTTTATGCATATCTTGCTTCTCTATATATTGATGAAGCCCTAAAAGCATGGATAGAATGGGTGTTTGGTCTTGGCCCGGATGTGGCTATCAGGTGGAGACAGTTGCCGTCTTTGCAGCCAGGAAATTAGATACGGCTATATAGCCCTTGTGTCATCGTTTACCACACCCATACCCGGAGGAATGCGAGTTGAAGGATTATCTCACAATGGATGATGTCATACTCGATAACAAGCGGGTCCTGGTGAGGGTGGATTTCAACTCCCCCATGGGGCCCGGCGGCAATATTCTTGATGATAAGCGAGTCAGGAGCCACATTGACACTCTGAAGGCTCTGGAGGACTGCAGAGTAGTTTTAATGGCACACCAGAGCCGTGCCGGAAAGAAGGACTTCACCACAATGGAGGCTCATGCCAGGCTTGCAACAAAGCTTCTGAGGAGAGACGTGGACTACTGCGACGATATCTTCTGCAGCCACGCTCGCGAGGCCATAAGGTCTCTTGAGCCTGGAGAGGTCCTGCTCCTTGAGAACACCAGGTTCTTCTCTGAGGAGAATATGAACCGGCCTGCTGCAGACCATGCCAAGAGCCTGATGGTCAAGGCCCTGGCTCCGCTATTCGATCTATTCATCAACGATGCCTTTGCAGTCTCTCACAGGTCCCACCTCTCAGTGGTTGGATTTACAGAGACACTGCCAAGCGCAGCAGGTCTTCTGATGGACAAGGAGATCACAGCACTCGATAAAGGCCTCAAAGGCGGCGAGCACCCCTCTGTCTTCGTTCTTGGCGGGACCAAGGTCGATGATTCCATAAAAGTGGCCCAAAATGTCCTTTCCCGCGGAGGAGCAGACAAGGTCTTGACCACAGGCGCCGTGGCCACAGTCTTCCTGATGGCTGCTGGAGTCAACGTGGGCGAGGCCAACAAGAAGTTCATAGCCGACCAGGAGTACCTGGACCAGGTGGACATAGCCAAGAAGATGCTTGCTGACTATCCCGGCAAGATTGCAATGCCCGTGGATGTGGCGCTTGACCTCAATGGCGAGAGGGTAGAGTCCCCAGTAAGCAAGCTTCCTGCCGACCTGTCCATAGCCGATATTGGCCTTGAGACCATTGTGAACTACTCCAAGGACCTCAAGGAATCCAGGCTTGCCATCTTAAACGGTCCTGCTGGCATCTTCGAGAATGAGAAGTTTGCTCTCGGCACAACAGAGATCCTCAAGGCCATGACCCAGTCTGGATACTCGATAGCCGGCGGCGGCCACACAGTTGCAGCCATTGAGAAACTGGGACTTGAGCCCAAGTTCTCTCATGTATCCATTGGCGGCGGAGCCTCCATAAGCTATCTCTCAGGAGATCCACTGCCCGGAGTTGAAGCCCTGAAAAAGGCGGCCCAGAAGCACAGGTCCTAAACTAGAGCCTGGCTCTGAATTTTTCAAGCACCTTTTTTCTCAGATCATCCAGCAGCACCCGGGCATCAGCTGGAGCCTCAAGCGCAGCAGCTCCCCTGTGCCCCCCTCCCTCGCCGCAGTGGTTTTTTGCAACAAGGCGCATGATCTCAGATAGGTCAACTCCAGCCCGTCCTGCCTCTCTCCTGGCCCGCCCGCTGACCCTGGTGAGGCTGCCGTGCCTTCCTGCAGCAAATGCAACGTCTGCGCCTATATCTACAAGCGACATGGCCGAGGTCCCTTCAAAAGAGTTGATCTCAGTTGTGGCCACAATCCAGTCTCCGGTCCATTCGATCTCAGACCGCGCCGCGGCCTTCAGCGCGGCTATCCTCTGGGATATGTCGCTTGGAGTGCTTGATAGCACCATCAGGGCCTCGTCATAGTTCAGCCCTCCAGCCATGAGGAGATCGGATACGGCTCGAAAAGCCTCAGGCAGGCCACGTCTAAAGCGGCCGGTATCAGAGATTATGCCCACTATCATGGCCAGGGCCATCTCTCTTGATGGTGTGATGCCCTCTTCGCTCAGTATTCTCCAGACGATCTCGGCTGTGGAGTTTGCTGGCCTTTGTATATAGAACTCAGCGTTCTGGATCAGGCCTATGTCCAGGTGGTGGTCCACAACGGCATACTTGCCAAGCTTTGCCGTGCCCAGCTGAAGCCGGACAGATGTGTCCACAACCACGACGAACCCGTAAGCCTGCACATCAGGGTCTATTACGACCTCGGCTCTGATGGCCTCAATCAGGCTTCCGGCTGACTTGCTGATGTCCTCAGCCACGCCTATGGTCCCGCCAAATGCCCTCTGAAGAGAATATGCGCTGCCTATGGCATCCGGATCGGCGTTCCTGTGGCAGATATACAGGACATCATCGTATCGCCTGATATGAGAGCCGAACTGGGATTCGTCTATCTGCATATGTGGAATGACGGCATGAGGGGTAAAAATATGTTGGTCCATGTCCGATCGTTAATTACAAATGTCTCATCGATGCAAATAGTATAGATGTGGCCAGTTTAAGCGATCCGGCCTGCAGAAGGTGGCGATTTTGGATAATGAGATGGATATAAAGAGGGAGATGGAGATGGAGCGCCAGAGGCAGGCTCTGGCCGACTATCTGCAGATTGACCCAAAAGAGGTATCCGCCTGCTCTATGAGGATCAACGATCTCAACACTTTCCAGGTCAGGAAGATGATCTACCTGGTGGGCACAGACGAGGAGGTCAATGCCGGAATTCGCGGATACTTCGAGAACAACCTTGGGGACCTGGACTCGGCCTTCATAGGAAGGGCTGCTAAGCTCTCTGAGCAGGACACAACAGTAGTAAACAGGCTCTGCGAGGTAATGGATGAGGACTTCGAGAGCGAGATACTAAACGAGGCACTGCTGAGCATCGTTGAGAAGTGCGGCCAGCTCGACGAGCTGATAGAAGCAGCCGTTGCAGAGGTGGACCGGGGCGAGTTCCTATCCATAGAGGGCCAGGAGATTCCCTTCGGCAGCTACTTCATATACAAGTTCAAGGAGGGTCAGTGCTCAGACTTCGACCATATCATGGAGTGAACCTCCCTTCTGAACAATTATTCTCATTTTTTAATCAGCATTGAATGATCACGGTCCTTATTTTAAATACGCAAGGTTTAATATTCTATATGAGAATATATTGTGTTCAGCATTATCTTATCATTAGATATCGACAGTCTATGAGGTGTTATTGATATGGATGCAAATATCAACAATTTCGTGACCTGGCTTCAGGGCCATGAAGATGAGTTTCCGCCCTTCAGCAATGAGCTGATAGATACCACTGCAAAGGCTAGTCGAGGAGGGTGGCTATTCAAAGGCCAGGGAGGCCATAATCAGCTCTAAGGCGGATGCCAAAGAGAAGCTGGGCATGGAGGTCATACTCGAGCAGCTAGAATCCTCTGGAGTGGATAAGGAGAAGGGCAGCTTCCTGGTCCGGAGGATTGACTACATCAGCAAATCAGCGGACTGGGACGAGGGCGGCCTAGGCTTCCATACCTGATCCTCTGGAATTTTCATCATTTTTCTTTTGGCCTGGCGCTGCCTGTGAACCTCCTGGCAAAGGGCAAAGCACAAGCCTAAGAAGACTCTGCATTCCAGGTATCCATGGCCTTCCTGCTATTATCTAGGTCCTCACTATCGAAGATCTCCAGCTCAAAGGCCAGTCCTTTCTCCAGGCGCTCTCCTGATATGTGGAACCCCTCCTCTACGGCATCCAGGATGTCATCCTCCATGCTCAGGCCGTGCTCGACTTCAAACCCTCTGATGTCGTCATAGGTGATGCCGTGAGCCATGGCTATGTCATCCTCCACGGCCTCGAAGAGGTCCAGGTCCTCAAAGGCGATCAGGACCACTCTGAATCCTCCTATCTTGTCCTCGTGTGGGTCCATTACCAGCCAGAACTGAAATTCCTCATCTGCCACTATCTTGATCCCTTTCAGTCTTAAGTCGTCTATCAGAGGCTTTGTCAGGCGTATCTGCTCTCCCGCGGTTTGCATGGCCTCAAAGAGGAACGAGTAAGCTTCGACAACGTCATCGATGATGGCATTCCAGATATCGTAGGTGAGGTTCATTAAGATCGCCTTTTGGAAGTCAGCTACCCAGATCTTCCCTTCAAAGGAGTTATATTTGATGTTCCATCTTGTCCAGTCTCATATCATCTTATCACATTTCGTCTCCTCACCTCACTTCTCATCAACCTCGCCTCACATCTCCTCTAACCTCCCTCGCCTCACATCTGCTTCATGGCCTCCTCCCAGGCCTGCCGGGATCTCTGTCTTAGGGTCCGCCCAAAGATCTCCGCTTCAAAACATTTTTCCGTTGGGCAGTCTAGCTGGGATGAACTTAGAGGAGACCTCAATGCGAATACTGATCACCGGAGCGGGTGAGGTGGGGTTCCTCGTGGCCAGCGAGCTTTACGAGGAGCACGATGTAACCATCATAGACAGGGACCCGGCAGCCTGCGCCAGGCTTGGAGAGATGGATGTCAAGGTTCTGCAGGGCAATGCGGCCAATGCCAGGCTGATGGTCCAGGCAGGCGTGAAGGAGGCCGATATAGTCTTAGCCGTCACCGGGAACGACGAGGTAAACATCATCACCTGCATCATTGCAGGCCATATGGGCGTCAAGCAGACAATCGCCAGGGTCAGCAATCCTGAGTATATCGATCAGCCCGTCAAGCACAGGAAGCAGATAGGCATAAGCTACATGATCTGCCCTGAGCTGGTCCTTGCCGAAGAGCTGGCAAGGACTCTGTACTTCCCGTCCATGCTCATGAACAGGCAGCTTGAAGGTGGGAAGGTCGAGCTGATAGAGTTCAAGGTCACAAAGGATATGCCAATAGCTGGACCTCTGAGTGGGGCAAAGCTGCCTGATGACTGCAAGATCGTGGCCATCAACCGCTCCGGAGACATCACCATCCCTGCCAAGGGAGATGAGGTCCGCATCGGAGATCACCTTATCATGATCTGCAGCGATGCTGCTCTTCCAAAGCTCAGGGCATTTCTGCATGAGGAGTCTTCCAATAAGAAGGTCATGATCGTAGGCGGCGGAATGGTCGGGTTCTATCTGGCGTCCAGGCTTGAGAAGATGGGATTTGACATAAAGCTCATAGAGGTCGATAAGCAGAGGTGCAAAGAGATCTCAGAGAAGCTCTCTGACACAATGATACTCAATGGCGACGGCACAGATATCAACCTGCTCAAGGAGGAGAACGTCGGAGACACGGACGTGGTCTTTGCAGTGACCGGTGTGGATGAGAAGAACCTGCTGTGCTCTCTCCTGGCCAGGCAACTGTGCGCCAACAAGATCATCGCCAGGGTCAACAAGAACTCTTACATCCACCTCTTCGAGCTGGTGGGCGTGGACAGGGCAGTGAGCCCCGGCCAGGTCACGGGAGACGCAGTGCTCCAGCTAACAGCTGGCGTGGAAGATGTGGTCACTCTCAGGGATGACCAGGTAGAGCTCATTGATATCGCGGCCAAGAAGAAGTCCAAGATAATAGGCAAGGCCCTGGTCAAGGAGATGCCAAGAGAGGCCATAGTGGGCATGATCCTCCGGGATGGAAATATCATAATGCCCAAGGAGGATGCCCGCGTCGAGGAAGGGGACAAGGTACTGGTGCTAGCTCAGCGTCCGGCCACATCTAAGGTGAAGAAGCTCTTTGCTGCTGCTTAAGTTTGAGATTGACCACCTCGGCCAGCTTCTTTAAGTCTGAGACGAGGGGATCCCTCAGATCTTTATTTCTTAGAACGGCTGCTGGGTGGAAGGTCACCATGAACCTGTCATTCAGGACCTGGCCGTGAAGTTCATTGACTCCAGTCTTTCCTATCACAGCCTTGGCTGCCACGTTTCCTAGAAGGCAGATCATCTTGGGCTGAATGAGGTTCATCTGTGAGGTCAGGTAGGGGGCACAGGCCTTGATCTCAAAGCTCTTGGGCTGACGGTTGCCTGGGGGACGGCATTTCACTACGCTTGTTATGAAGACTTCTGTTCTGGCGATGCCGGCCTGCGCCAGGGCATTGTCAAGCAGCTTTCCGGCTCGGCCTACGAACGGGCGGCCGGTTTTGTCTTCTTCGGCTCCGGGGGCCTCGCCTATGAACATGATCCGTGCATTGGAGGGACCTTCTCCGGGGACGGCATTGGTTCTAGTTAGGGACAGGTCGCAGAGGGGGCAGACGGAGATTTCTTTGGCCAGCTCGTCCAGGAGGCAGGCGGCGTCGCAATTATCAGGCATCATGAATTATGTGGGGGCTGCGGGGATAAGACGGCATCGATGCAATCAAATCAAGCTCAGAAATTCTTCGACGCTCATGCCAGCATCCTTCAAGATAGCGTGCAATGTTCCTTTGTGTAGGTCTTTGTTATGGAATGGCACCACGGCGATCTTTTCAGTTTGCGAGTTATGGTAATAGTAATGGCTTCCCTTAACTCTTATCAGCTTGAACCCAGCCTGTTCCAAGGCTTTAGCCAGCTTTTGAGGGGATACGGCAGGAAGTTTAGGCATGAGCTTCAACCGAAATAGTGTACTCTAAAACATCATTATCTGTAGGGACTTCTTTTCCTAGATCTTTTAAGGTCTCTATATAGCCCTCTATTGCCTCTTTTGCCATGGCAATAGCTTCCTCGATAGTCCCGCCGTAAGTAATACATCCAGGCAGGGCGGGGACTATCACAGTATAACCGCCTTCCTCCTCCTTTAAGAGCTTGATTCGGTAATTTAGAGTTCTCATCATAGCTCCATAGCCTGTTTTGCTTATTCAACTTTGGGCTTGGCGAATGATCAGGTATCTCGGAAATCTCCACGAATCTTCGTTTGGGCCAAATACTAACAGTCTGGGCTAGTCTCAAGGCCGTACTACCTAAAGCGCGTCCGCGGGGGACATTTATGATTCCAGGCAAGCTCAGGCCGGCAGCTGTTTGAGGGAAGACAACTTGCCCAGCATACAGCAATGAGATTGAATATCTGCTAATCCAATACCGTCATACCTTTTTGCTATCTCTTGCCTATATGCATAGGTGTTCCCCGCGGCCGCGGGGTCAGGGGGGCCGTCGGCCTGAGACTAGCCCAGTAGTTAGTGCCTGACCCAAAAAGTAGTGGGGATCATTCCATGCATTTAGTGCTCTTAATCTAGCTTAGATGCGTTGTGTTCCCACGACGCAAGGTCTGAAGTGACTGGCCGAGGCCTTAAGCTGCCCCCAGGACATAGTGCCCCATCCAGAAAGTCGTGCGAGTCATTTATTTGTTTAGTGCTCTTTTCGCTGAGTGCTCTTAATCTAGCTCATACTTAGATGCGTTTCAATGAACGATGATCTTTCCGCCCCTGACCTTTTTCAGCACCACCGGATAGTGAGCCCACCCAGATTCATCGAACCTGACCTCGCCAAGCGCACCTGAGTAATTCCTGCCCAGGTACCATTGATAAATACAGTCGCTATTCCCGCCGCACGCATCCGCAGCCAAGGCCAGCATCATGACAGCATCGTATGCCTCAGCTCCAAATATCGTCGGCTCCTGGCCGTACCTCTCCCTGTACCTGGCAACGAACGGGTGGCTGGCATTGAATGATGGACTAGTATATACAAGACCCTCCATCGCAGGCTCTGACAGTATCTCTGGCCTCTCTATGGGCCTGGTGCTCACAAGCTGGGACTGGATTCCCATCTCCCTTGCCTGGCGTGCTATGGCTGACCCTTCCCTGGAGCTGAGGAGGACAAGGGCGTCAGGCTCTGCAGCCTTGATCCTTGTGAGCTCATCAGAGTAGCTGGTCTGGCTGAGGTTGTACTTCTCACTGGCCTTCAGCCTCGACCCAAGCCCAGCCTCAAGGACCCTGGTCCAATCTCTTCCGTAATCGTTATCCATAGAGATGATAGCCACCCGGCTCCTGTTCTGCAGGAATGCCAGAAGCACCTTTGCCTCCTCTTCAGCGCTCACTGTGAATACAATGTCCCTGCTCTTTCCAGACCTGTTCAGTGTCGCAGAGGCGATGCTCAACTGTACAAGTCCCCTCTCTGCTGCCAGTGGATGGATGGCATTGCTGATCCAGCTCGCACATATGATGACAACGCTTGCATTCTCCTTCTCGACCAGCTCCTGCAGTGCATTGACAGCATCAGGGACCAGCCCCGCGCTGTCCCGGTATGCGATGCTTATGTTCCCTCTGGCGTCCTCCTGGGCAAGCTCAGTTGCATTCTTCTCCTCAGACGCTATATCTGACTGCGCTCCCGTAAACGGCAATATTGCCCCTGCGACAGTGCCGTGCTCTGAGAGTGCGAGAGCAGCAGGCAGTGCAGAGATCATGACCACAATTAGCATTGCAGTGGTAAATCTGCCCATTACATATCTCATAAAAGCCTCCGCTATTGTATGGTATCGTATCAAGTGCGCAATCAGCCCTTGATCTCTATAAAAAGATGATGGGCAGAAAAGGGCTGCGAAGCAGCCTCATTCCTTCTTCTCTTCCGCAGGCTCAGCTTTTGGCTCTTCAGCCATGGGCTCTGCTGCCGGCTCTTCAACCTTAGCCTCTTCTTTCTTCTCCTTCTTTGGCCCCCTGCCCAGTGCCACTAAAGAAGCCTTGGCCTGGATCCTGGCCAGAGGATACTCGTCCTTGGCCACCTTCTCCAGTCCCTCTATGGCCTTGGGGTCCTTGAACTCGCCCAGCACCCAGGCGGCGCCCGCGCGTACATCCGGGTCGGGATCGCTCAGGGCTTCAATCATTCTGTCTACAATCGACTTGCCAAAGGAGGCCAGGGCAACCATGGCATTTGTCTTGACTATGTACTCCTGGTCCTTCATGGCCTGAATCAGGGGCTCCACCGCCTCCTCTGGGCCCTTCTTGGAGAGGAGCATGACGGCGTTAGACCGGACAAGCATGTTCTTGTCCTTAATGGCCTCAGTCAGCTTTTGGGTTGACCAGTTGGCATCTGGCAGGTTCTGGGGGATCGAGGGTTCCTCGACTCCACATGTCTCGCAGGACTCGGCCATAGATCTGGTGATTGTGGGAGGTGCCTGGCCTTCGGCCTCAGGCTGCTCTCCGGCCTTCTTTTCTTCTTCCATGATTTTGATTTGGCGCCTATTCTACTTCAGCCTTTCCAATCTCAAAGCAACGTTTGTTGATGTCCAGGTACTTTGCAGGCACAACCTGGCAAAGAGCATCAATCAGCATACCCTCTTCTATGGGTATATACCTGGACAGCGCCCCAAGCATGACCACATTCATGGCCTGGGCAGTGCCCGCGCCCCGCGCTAAGGCTGTGGCGTCCATTACCTTGACATCCTTACATATTTCGCGAATTGGTCCCAGGAGGGAATCCAGGGCCGGATACTCGAACTTGCCCGTGGTTACAGTTACAGGCAGCACGGGATCGGTGTTGACTATAGCCACTCCATCCTTGGACAGATAATGAGCATTCCTCAGCGCCTCTACAGGCTCCAGGGCTAAAAGGACGTCTGCCCTTCCAGGCGCCACCATCGGGCTGAACTTGCTTCCAAGACGGGTGTAGTTGATGACGCTTCCTCCGCGCTGTGCCATGCCGTGAGTCTCAGCACCGCGGACAGGCAGGCCGGCCTTGACCGCGGCCCTGCCCAATACATCCGAGATCAGTATGACTCCCTGACCCCCGACGCCCACAATCACTATGTCGCAATTAGAAGTCAACATTATGGCACCCCTATGGCACCGCTTGCGCATACCTTGGCGCAGACTCCGCAGCCAGTGCAAAGAGCATTGATCCTGGCCTGTTCTTTCTTATCGTCAAACTCAATGGCGGGACAGCCGAACTCCAGGCAGACCTTGCACCCCACGCAGCCGTCGCCCACCTTCAGAGCCTGGCGCTTTGCTCCGCCGCGCTTGGCCGTGATGACACACGCCTGCCTGGATATGACCACTGAGAGCCCCGGATAGTCCCTGGCCCTCTGGAACGCCTCCACAGCAGCGTCCACGTCATAGGGGTTGACGGTCTCCACAAGCCCAGCTCCAAGGGCCTTGCATATGGCTTCGAGTGATACCGGCTGAGCCTTTCCTCCAGACACGGTGAACCCCGTGCCCGGGTGGGGCTGGTGGCCGGTCATGGCTGTTGTAGAATTATCAAGTATGGCCACTGTGATCCTGGCACCGTTGTAGGCTGCATTCATGAGCCCGGTCATGCCGCCGTGAAGGAATGTTGAGTCTCCAAGGCTGCAGCATATGCCTTTCTGCTCTCCGCCGTGCCTGATCCCGCTGGCAAGAGTGATGCTGGCGCCCATGCACAGGCATGTATCCACAGTGCCCATTGGAACTCCCATGGTATAGCAGCCTATGTCGCTTGGGAATATTGCCCCTTTGCCAAACGCCTTCCTCATTGCGTAGTATGTGGCCCTGTGGCTGCATCCGGGACAGAGCGCAGGAGGCCTTGGCGGCAGGATCTGCAAAGCATTTCCAAGGTCTGGGCCTGACTCCAGAGGCAGGCCTTCCATGGCAGCCACTGCGTTCTTTACAATCAGAAGATCCAGCTCTCCAAAGCGCGGGATGTGCCCGCTCTCCTTGCCCAGTATCACCAGGTCGGGGTTGTACTTCCTTGCGGCCTTCTCCACCTGCTCTTCGAGCACCGGCTCCAGCTCCTCAATTACCATGACCTTGGAGACGTGCTCCACCATCTGCCTTATCATATCAGATGGGGCGGGCACAGTTCCGACCTTGAGGAATGACAGGTCTAGGTCCAGGTTTAAGATGGATTCTTCTGCATAGAGCTTGGATATGCCTGAAGCTATGACCCCGTGGTCCCCAGACAGCTTGAGCCCGTTCCAGGGCGTGCCTGCCAGGGCCTCTTCTATCTCGCCCTGCTTGTCCAGCAGCTCCTTATGAAGCGGGCGCACGTGAGCGGGCAGGGACACTCTCCTGGCCGGGTTCTTGACAAAGCCCTGGCCCTGAGTGGCCTGGACAGGAAGCCCGCTTGATTCTACATCAGACCTGGCATGGGAGACCCTTGTGGTGGGTCGAAGCATCACGGGGATGTTGAACCTCTCAGACAGGTCAAAGCCATAGGTCGCCATGTCCTTTGCTTCCTGTGGGTCTGCCGGGTCCAGGCAGGGCATTGCTGCAAACTGGGCATACCTTCGCGAATCCTGCTCGTTCTGTGATGAGTGGCAGTAGGGGTCATCGGCCGAGATGAGGACCAGGCCCGCGCCCACTCCAAGATATGACGAGGTCATGAAGGGGTCCGCTGCCACGTTTAAGCCCACGTGCTTCATTGTGGCTACAGATCTGGTTCCAGCCCAGGAACCGCCTATGGCCACCTCTAAGGCTACCTTCTCATTGACTGACCACTCGATATGCGGCACGCCTTTCATTGCTGCCAGGGTCTCTATGATCTCAGAGGAGGGAGTTCCGGGATAGCCGGCCACGACTCCCGCTTTGCCCTCCAGGATGCCTTTGGCAATGGCCACATTTCCTAGGAGATATTCTTTCACAAAAGGACCATCCTTTTTATTTTAGAGTATATATTATTCGCCTTGGTGGATATGCCGCTTCCTATCTGATAACTGTTTTGCCAGGTCTGCGATAGGGTTATATCTGACACCTGGGAAAAGAAGCTGCTTTAAAGATGACTAAGTGGCAATCTGACCCAGCTGGGTCATTATATAACTACCTCCCCAGGGGCTGTGAGATATGCATGCAGGGCGCAGGGCTTGTGCTCTTCGTGACGGGCCTGTGTGAGCGGGGCTGCTTTTACTGCCCCCTCTCTGAGGAGAGGAAGAACAGAGACCTGGCATTTGCTGATGAGCAGGCCGTAAATAGCGTAGCTGACATAATAAAAGAGGCCAGGCTCATAGGCGCTCTTGGCACCGGCATCACAGGAGGCGAGCCTCTGCTCAAGGCAGAACAGGTTGTGGAATACATACGAGCTCTAAAGCAGGAGTTTGGGCCTGATCACCACATCCACCTCTATACTGGCATTCTGCCTGACCGGGATCTGCTCATGAGGCTTAAATCCGCGGGCTTGGATGAGATCAGAATCCACCCTCCAAGCCTGACTGATGCCTCGGGCCTAAAGGCCGCTCTGGCAAAGGCGAGGTCTCTTGGCCTGGAGGCCGGGGTCGAGATGCCGGCCATTGGGCCTGCGCCTGCGGTGCTGGAGGCTGTGAGAGATACCGGCGCCTTCCTGAACATAAATGAACTGGAATTTTCAGAGACCAACCAGCAGCATCTGACGCCGCTTGGCTTTTGGGCTCACGACCTTGACTGCGGCGCGGAGGGGAGCGAGGCCATAGCCAGGGATCATTTCATGGTGCCTGATTTGAAGGTCCACTACTGCCCATCCAGGTTCAAGGATGCGGTGCAGCTCCGGGAGAGGCTCAAGCGCCGTGCTGAGAGAGTGGCACGGCAATTTGACTTCCCCACAGAGGATGGGACGTTGGTCTATGGGGAGATCGCCTCAGAAGACGGCCTGGACAGAGCTCTGGAGGCTTTAATCGAGCTGGATGTGCCTGAGGAGATGTTTTCCGTCCTTCCAGGGAGAATCGAGATTGCAGCTCAGATCCTTGAGGAAATTTCGAAAGATCTAAAAAGCATCGGCTGTAATATCTCAATAGTAGAACGTTATCCTCTAGAAGACGGTCTCGTGGTGGAGAGAATACCTTTATAATCCTTAGATTCATTCCTAAAGGGCGGTGAATTTGCCGGATGGAGAACGCTGAAGAACGGATTCAAGAGAGGCTCAGGAACTACCTAAAGAGAGATGGCATTGGGATCAGAAAAGCAGTTTTGAAGCTGTTTTTAAGTGACGAGTCCTATACCACTGAGGATGTCTACACCTATCTCGAGAAGGAGGGGTTCGATGTGAGCTACCGCGGAGTCTCTGCAATGGTTGGTCTGATGAACACCCGTCTCGGCATCCTGAGCATAGACGTCTCTGGGGATCATAACGTATACTCTCTTAAGAGCGACCACAAAGGCGTAGTGAGGACTGTGCTGGAGAACTATTGACCATATCTTTTTCAAGCCGGCGGCAATCCCTGCTTCATCCTTTTCATATACTTGTTTAGCACGCGATCTGCAACCAGGTTTAGTCCGTAGAGGGCAGCGTGGACGCTCCATCCTGCAGTCATCCTCTCTTTGTAGAACTGATGCAGAGCATGCATGTGCCTGAGGTTGTACTCCAGGCAAAGCCCGACCAGCTCCCAGTGCTCAGGAAGGGCGCCGTCTTTTCCCATGCCCCTGACAGCTCCAAGCCTGGTCTGGGACATTGGGGTATGAAATAGGGGCAGCATAAGCCCTGTGTAGTCCTTGAGCGATTCCACCAGCTCTATAGTCTTGACCACGTCTTCAGGCATCTCTCCAGGCAGCCCCAGCACAAGGCTGGCCACTGGAAGCCACGACTCCTCCTCAAAGAGGCGATACGAGTCCTGCACTATCTGCGTCCAGTTTTCAGGGTCTGCAGGCAGCGCCTTTTTTGGCATATGCCTCTTTAGGACATCACAGCTTCCGGTCTCAATTCCCACCCAGGCAGACATGTGGCTCTGGTCCGAGCCCACGCCCACGATGCTTGAGATCTCTCTTAGGAGCTCCTGGTGGTGGTAGACGTTGGCAAGGCTCAGATGCGAGACGTCGATAGTCCTTGGGGAAAGCTCCTTCACACTGGCGAAGAGATCCAGGATCATCTTTTCATTTATCTCCATGGATTTTGATCCGTATGTGAAGACGTCTTCTGCATGCAGTAAAACGTCCCTCTGGCCCAGGCTCTGGTTTATTTTGACATCATCCAGTATCTTTTGAAGGGGCCTGTACCTCATTTTTCGCATGGAGGGCGAGCAAAAAGAGCAGCCTCTCCAGCAGCCCCTCCCAATCTCCACTATCCCGCCGATGGTGGCCCCTCTGTTGACGGGTATATCTTCACCTGGGACCGCGGTTCCATGTATCACCCTTGGCAGCTCAACTCCGGCCAGGATGCTTCTGCAGATCCTTGGAAAATCGCTCTCTCCCTCGCCCATGTAGATGTGGTCCACGGCTGATGCCACCTCTTCTCCCACCAGCTCCCAGGCGCCGTTTCCGCCGACTACCACCTTTGGCTCATGCTCTTTGATCAGGGGATGGTTGATCAATGCCAGGAACTTGGACCGGTTGTGCGGCGGCCCCTTTCTTATCATCTCCTCAACCTCAAGCCTGGCGATCTTTCCAAGCGGGTCGTCGTGGGTTATGCCCACAACCTCAGTCTCTGGTCCTATGGCCATCTCCAGGTGGTCCGGGTGGGCGACCATGACCTCATCTCTTTGGAACCCTGACTCCAGGAGGGCCGCCTCAACCTTCCTCATGCCGCAGGGGGCAAGGAGGGCAGACCCATCCGCAGCAGCATCCACAGGTGGGCAGAAGAGGTGGTTGAATACGGGGTCTGGGAGGACCTTGACTGGCACAATTGAGGCAAAGCCCAGCAGCACCCCTCCGTGGTAGCTGCTCATCATGGTCCGATCGCTTGTGAGGACTATCTTCTTGCCAGGCATGACCGTCAGGTATGGCCCCGCCAAAGATAATGTTATCGAAGTTGTCCAAATAGCGGGAACGAGAACAGATATAACTGAAGCTGGGAGAGTGAATAGGGATGTTTGAGCACAATGTATCCAAGTCCAATCCAGACCCCTGGACGCGGGCCATGACCGAGATTGGAATCATATTGAACAGATATGGATACCAGGGCCAGGCCGGCCCGGGGTTAAAGGAGCCCACACATATGACGCCCGGGTCTCTGGCAGGTGCCGTGCCGGCGCAGCAGGCCATGGCCGAGATAGGAGAGGTCCTATCCAGGCTCAGTGGCCTGGGTCTGGGAATAGGAGCGCCCCCCCGTGTCGGACCTGTGTTCCAGGCCCAGGATCTGATGCCCGATCTCCAGAGGCAGGCCCTATCAGAGATGGCAGGCGTGCTCAACAGGTACGGCCTCTCTTGCCCGGGAGTCAGAGAGCCTGCCCATAAGGTGCCCGGTGTATCGAATTTTGATGCTCAGCAAGACCCATGGATGCAGGTTGTATCTGAACTGGCAGGCGTGCTCAGCAGATCTGGCCTATCCAGTCAGATCGGACCTGGGATCAGAGGGCCAGCTCATGTCATGCCTGGGACCTTTGGTCCTTTGTCAGACCCATTTAAGCAGGCGCTTACCGAAGCGGGCGATGTGATGAGCAGATATGGCATCTCTCGCCCAACAACTTCAGGCATGTGCCAGCCACCTGCCATGGTCCCTGGGGTGAGGGAGCCAGCCCACCTGATGCCGGGACATTCAGGCATTCCTGCTGAGCTTGGAAGGAAGATCATCTCTGAGATCACAGGGCGCTTGAACCAGTATTCGCCCTACGCCCTATCCATGCCCCAGATCATGGGCGAGCTGGAGAGTGTCCTGTCTAAATTTGGGCCGCAGCCAGAGCCCTGGATGCAGGCTGCCTTGAGTGAGATCGCACAGAGGCTGAGCAGTTATGGCAACCAGCCAGTGCCTGCTTCTCAGGCAATATCTGAGATCGAGAGCACACTCGCGCGGCTTATGATAGGTCCGGGCATAGGAGGGCCGGAGCATATGGGGCCCTTCAATGCCGGGTCATTCAGGTAGTGCCCTGATCAGGAGGTTGCACCTTTGCCGGGGGCAGATCTCACAATCGTCTGTGATGAGGTTTTTGGTCAGCCTTGGCCAACTGGGCTGCCACTCACGGCCATGCGAGGAATGCCATACGTCCTGGGCTGTAGATCTTGGCTGCAGTCGGCCACCCCTGACTCAGCGTTCATAGGGATGCGCTATAGAGCTTCAAATTTAGAGCGATAATCAAAGAAGAATCGCTTCATTTTTTCTGGGCCAGGCACTGACTACTGGGCTAGTCTCAAGGCCGACGGCCCCCCTGACCCCGCGTCCGCGGGGGACATTTACGATTATAGGCAAGCTCTGGCCATGAGCTGTTTGATGGGAACGTTAATCGCTACACATATTTTTGCATTGGCTTAGACGGCTGCCGGGAGGTATCAGACCGGACCGGGGTCCCGGAGGCGCTGGTGCCATCTCACAGGCTAAATCTTCCTGCAACAAAGATGAGATGGAGTAGCTTCTCAGGGGAGAGCCAGCTTTAGTCATGGACATGGGTGGTGTCCAAAAGCGGATGCCTGAGGAAGAATGAGCAGCTGGCTCTGACATCTCAAAGCCCTCTGAAAAGGCTTGCGAACTCCGTATAGCTTAGTATTGAGACGTTTATTCCAGCACTTATAGGAATGCGCAGATCTCGGCGCGCACACCCATCCTTATCGAGCTGGAAAATATGCCAGAAGAATATATGGCCATTGAGAGTGATCTGATATATGGACGGCGCGGGGTGGGGCATCAGGACATATTTAAAACCTTAACTCTGCATCGCATAGGGAATACCTAGCCGTGATGATTGAAGTAGTTGATATCGAAACCAAAAATATCTTATGCCCTACTTAGGGGATAATGTCCATTAGCTCGATGTGATGTAGTGCATACTAAGTGCCGATGGATATTTATTTGTCTCAATGCACATATAATTAAGCTTTATTCCCCAACAAATGAATAGTTAAGGTTAAAACTTGCGTTAGGCTGTACTAGTACTCTATAACGCAAATTCTGAAACAAATATATCCAGGAAAAAAGCCTCCTAGGACTGATCTCATTGCTCAAGATTTGTGTTATGGAGTACTAGGCAGTGTCAATAAAAAATATTTTCATAGATGACTACATGTCAACGAGATTTCAGAGGAGCGAGGCAGTACATGGCCCAACCCATATATTGGCGTTGGAACTGTAAATAATCATCCTGGTCAGTACGGAAATGCTTGAATACCTGTTCATAGTCAGTGTGGGTGGGATTTTCTTCGAGCCAACGTATCAGTCCATACCAATTATCTGAAATGTACCTGTCCCAGTCGTCGTAGCTGGCATGAATGATGCATTCGAGTTCAAAGCCTTCATCCCGGGCAAATTGAGTTAGTTCCGTTTCTGTATGGGTAGTTGTCTGTTTTTGGGCGTATGCCGGATGTACCTGATTGCTAAGCCAGTGGGTTTCACCGATACCAAGGCGTCCATTCTGATGAACAGCTCGCTTCAGTACTTGGAGCGTCTGCTGGCAGCCGCCAAAAATAAACGTTGACCCAATACATGTTGCGGCATCGAAAACCCCTTCTTCGAATACGTAATCAGCTCCATTGGAGCAAACGATTTCGATTCGGTCCGATAAACCTTTCGAAGCCAGTTTTTGCCTAGCCCTGTTGCAGAAATCCTCGGATATATCTATTCCAATACCAGTAATACCGAATTCCTCAGCCCAGAGAGTAAGGGGTTCGGCACAACCACAACCGAAGTCAATGACCCGGCTTCCTTTTTTCAATTTGAGTAATTTGCCAAGTTTGATGATTTTTTCAGGCGTTGAAGGGTTTAGTATCTCCATATAGCGATGTGAGATGCTCATAATGTCAATGAATTCCATTATTCAATCCTCATTCTGTAATTGGTGACTTGACTAATAAATGTATTGGTATACCTAATGCTAATCTCGTTGGTCCTAGGTATGTATAACCTGTAAGTTTCTCCCCCATCTTTTCCAGGCCTCTGGGCCAGGGCCATATTTTTATAAATACCTATCTGGGCTCAAACCTCAGGACTTCACGCTCCTGATTCTATATCCAAAATTTCGCTATTCAGCGCCATAACGGACCAATATCAGGAGATTAACCCAATCTGTGCATATAGTCTATGGAATACCAGGTTAGCCGGAAGAGTAGTTAGGCTGATTTCATGGCTTTGTTGGTGGTTGTATAATTACCTATGAGCAAATGGTGGTATAAGTACATGTAACTATTGAATCCCTCTGAACGCACACATGGCGATACAACTCTATTTTTTGTTCAGCCCTAACTATCTGAGCTACCACTCCATGCCGTGGTTCTGGGCCAAGGCGGCTGCAAGGGGATACCCATGAGTCAAGGCAAGCACTTGCAGGGAGACTTTCATTGAATGTGATATAACTTTAAGTGACCTCCCAATAAGTGACTCCAGTAAGTAATAATTAAATATATGGTTAATCCTTTAGGAAAAGGAGGGGTTCAAATATGGGCACTAATTCAAATTCATCAGGATCAAAATGTTCCAGAGTGTGGGTTTACTTTGTCATAGCTTTTGGCATAAGCTGGATCGTTGAGATAGGGTTGGCATTATCGGGGGTTAGCATGAAGACCGAATCTGGATCAGTACTGCTATCTCTCGCCGTACTTGGCCCCGCGACAGCCGCCATCGGTCTCACCTATCTCACTCGGGATAAAATAGTCATACATGATTACTGGCAGCGAATTACCGATATAAGAAGAATCAGCCCCAAATGGTTCCTGGTCATCCTCCTCCTTCCCGCAACACTCCTCGGGCTTGGTGCGCTGCTGGATCTCCTTTCGGGCGGCAAAGGATGGGCATTCGGAATGCAAATATCGCAATTTTCAGGCAATCCGATTTATCTGATCATAATCACAGTCTTCGCACCCACCTTCGAGGAGTTTGGTTGGCGAGGCTATGCTCTGGGCCGGCTCCAACTGAGATGGAATGCACTCGTCTCCAGCCTGATCCTGGGCGTCCTATGGGCACTATGGCACCTGCCGATATTCTTTATCCCCGGCACCTACCAGAACAGTCTGGGGGTCGGCTCGCCGGCATTCTGGACGTATATGATAAGCGTCATTCCATTGACCCTTTTATTCACATGGGTTTTCAACAACACTGCCAGCAGCACCTTATCAGCTATATTGTTGCACATCGTAATCGATATCACAGCCGAGCTGTTCTCAGTGACGGAGCGGGCGTATACCTATTTCATTGTATTGATGATTGTGGCGTCTGTAGCCATTGTCCTGAAATGGGGGGCAAAGACGATGAATGTCCAAGATAGGGATAAAATCACTCAAGTCCATTGCCTGTGACCTCCTCCTGGCCCATGAAGGGACAGGGCTTCCTATTTCATCGGCGTGGCCTGTCGCAGAGGTTCCCCTGAAGCGGAGACCACATCCGTATGGGCACCGATGGGCAGTCCTTCCACCAGGGCGATCATTGCCGAATTGCTGTCTATGCATGTCAATCCAGGAAAGGAAGGAGGCCGAAGTGATTTACTTGGACATCACCTTTCCGCTAACAAGACCCAGCTCATAGTGGATGGCAGGGGAGATCTCGCTCAAGCCAACCACCCCCCCCACGGGGTCTATCTTTTGATTAGGTGTCCCGGTTATGGATGCTCCATTTTCGACCTCATTCAGAGCCCATTGGCTCCCCGGCACGACCACCTCAAAGACGAACCTGGCAAACTGCGGTTTGGATGATGGCAGAAGCTGGTCTATCTTGAGGCTATTTGGCTCAACCTTAGAGTTGGCAAAGTAGATCCCTCATGTGTTGCTCACCAATACTCAACTACGCCTTAGTACTCAATAAATACTCATATTAAGGCAACATTTGCGTATTTCTGAGGATCGCTGAAAGGAAGCTTTGAGAATCCTCACTCCCACTACCTACTTTCCCAAAGACCTCTACCGAATGTGATTGAGCGAATATGCATATTTTGTCTCATGGCAGTCCAGTTAACCTTTTACCAAAAACTTTATATATAGACAAATGACGTATAGTATTAAGGCGAAAGCCGAATATCTCTCTTCTCCCTCCTACACAACTTTCGCCTCCCCCTCCTTTACTAATACCACCTAATGATTGCGATTGAGCCAATATCTTAATATTGTCTCATTTTCGTGGCTCTAGCCTCCAGCCTTTATATACCCAACCCCCTCTGCTGCCAGGCTTATAGCCTAAATGTGAGCCTTTTTTAAAATTTGTCTCATAAAGAGATAATTGCCGGCAAAGATTCGCAATAGATTTATTTCGCAGCATTAAAAAGAGCGAGCAGGCAAAAATTAGAGAAGGTCAGATGGATATATCGCCCTCCAGCCCCATATTCATCACCCCGTCGAAGTTGAGCTTCTGGCACCATCCTGCCCTCTCGAATATGCCCATGAAGCAGACGCCTATCAGCTTCTTGTAGCTTATAGTCTTGAGGAACGTCTCCATCTCCGCGGGAGCCACCCCAATCTTTGGCATGGCCATTCCGCCAAGCACCACCACAACATCCGCGTCGGCGGTCGTGGGCTCGCCCAGCTCCATGCCGTATTCAGATGACACAATCTTTCTTGCCCGGTCCGATCTGAGCCCCGGCACAAAGGCCAGCTGCTTCTCGCGTATAGGGTATCCCAGGAAGAGCGCAAACGGGGTGCAAAAGCCAGGAGATCCTATGAAAGTTATCTTTTGATCATCCTTGACCAGATCCCTAAAGCTGTTCAGCATCCCGCCCAGTCCCTTTACATCCTGAATTTTCTCCATGGAATGAGCATATCCCCTCTAGAGCTTTAACCTTGCCATTTATGAGGCTGAGCTGCCAGAACAACAAACCATAAATAACCATATGATTAATAATATTTTTTGTATGGCAGATGCAATCATCGTAGGAGCAGGCCCTGCCGGAATGTTCGCAGCCCTGGAGCTGTCCCGCACAGGGAAAGATATCTTGGTGATCGACCAGGGTCGTGACATCACTGACAGATCCTGCCCCATGAAGATGAGAGAGAGCTGCCTGCACTGCGAGCCCTGCCAGATCATGTGCGGCATAGGCGGTGCTGGCGCCTACTCTGACGGCCTCTTAAACCTCCACCCGGGCATTGGGGGGGACTTATCAAAGCTGACCGGATCTCAATTGGAGGCCTGGAAGCTGGTGGAGGAGGTGGACTCTGCATTTCTGAGGTACGGCGCCCCTGCTGAGACACAGGAGCCCACTCCTGAGGAGGCACAGAGGCTCAGGCACAGGGCTGCCGCGGCAGGCGCGCGCTTCATAGCCATAAGGCAGAGGCACATGGGCTCTGACCAGACACCCAAGATCATAGCCGCGTTCAAGTGCGACCTGGAGAGGCGGGGTGTCAAGTTCATGCTTGGCGCCTGCGTCAAGGACCTGATAATAATGGATGGCCGCTGTCGCGGGGTCAGGCTGGCGGACGGGACCGCCCTGCACGCGGATAAGACCTTGCTGGCTCTGGGGAGAGTTGGGGCCCACTGGATAGGCGAGCTAATAGACAGATATGGCATAAAGGCCAGGTACGGGCCGCTGGATGTTGGTGTCAGGGTGGAGGTTCCAGCCATTATAATGGACCCTGTGACCAATATCAACAGGGACCCCAAGTTCCACATAGTGACTCACAGATACGATGACTTTGTCCGCACCTTCTGCACCAACCCCGGGGGGCTGGTGGTCAAGGAGGATTACCAGGACTTCGTAGCCACAAACGGCCACTCCATGACAGATAAAAGGTCTGATAACACCAACTTCGCATTTCTGGTCAGACTGGAGCTGACACGGCCTGTGGAGAACACCACTGCGTACGGCATGTCCATAGCAAAGCTGGTCACAACCATTGGCGGCAGAAAGCCTGTAATACAGAGGCTGGGAGACCTCCACAGGGGCCGCAGGTCCACTGAGGAGAGGATAGAGAGAAACCCGGTCAGAAACACTCTAAAAGACGTCACGCCCGGGGACATCTCCATGGCCCTGCCGCACAGGATAGTGATGGACGTGATAGAAGGCCTGGAGATACTGAATAAGATCATACCAGGGGTCAACGCTGACTCCACCTTGCTCTATGCCCCTGAGATAAAGTTTTATGCCAGAGAGGTTAATGTAGGCCAAGGCCTTCAGACCAGCATACCTGATCTTTATGCCGCGGGGGATGGAGCCGGACTGTCCAGAGGCATAGTCACTGCCGCGGCCACAGGCATACTGGCCGCCAGAGGAATGGCTTCCCAGCAGGGCTGACGGCGCGAGATCCACCTTCTGAGCGTATGCCATTCACAACGTTTATGAGGCATAATCGTCTATACCCCTTCGATGAATAGGATATCTGGGGAAGCGAAGAAGGCAAAAGAAAAAGCTAATTCTGAGCCTGGCAAAGATACATCGAGCAATAACACACCTATAAAGGCCAAGATGCCGGACCTGGCTTTTAAAGTAAAGGCCTTACCTGTAAATATCTGGTACGCCGGACTGGCCTTTGCGGTCGTCATATCCTTCTACCTGAGGGCAATAGTGCCCTGGTCCAGCGTATTCGTAGGCGATAAGGTCATATTCTCAAGCGAGAGCGATGCCTGGTACCACATGATGCTGGCCAAGAGCACTGTGATGAACCTGCACCGCACATTCTACGATCCACTGACCAACTTCCCCTACGGCACAAGCATACATTTCGGCCCGTTCCAGGACTGGGCTATAGCTCTGATCTCACTGGTGATAGGCCTTGGTCGCCCCAGCATGCATACAGTTGATGTTGTGGGTGCATTCTGGCCAGTGATCATGGGAATTCTGCTCATATTCCCTGTCTACTTCATTGGAAAGCAGATTGGCGGCAAGAGCTGCGGCCTGATGGCGGCACTTCTAATAGCTCTGCTTCCAGGCCAGCTCTTCTCCAGGACCACTCTTGGATTTTCTGATCACCACTCATCAGAGGCGCTGCTGAGCACTACTGCAGTGCTCTTCTTCATGCTTGCAGCAAGGTCTGGCAGGGACCTCTCCCTGGAGTCCATAAAGAAGATGGACATGACCAAGCTTAAAACGCCGCTCATCTACACACTTCTGGCAGGCCTGGCCCTGGGACTGTACATAGATGCCTGGTCCATGGGAATACTCTTTGAGGGCATACTGCTCATCTTCATAGTCCTGCAGAGCACTGCAGATCACATGAGGGGAAGGCCGGCAGAGGTCACAGGACTTATGGGCGGCCTCACATTCTTCATAGCCTTCCTTCTCGTGGCGCCCTTTGCCAACTCGGCAAATGGGTTTAGCATGATCCAGTACTCGTTCTTCCATCCAGTAAGCCTGATTCTGGGCGCCATATTCGTGGTGGCAATAGCCCTGGCATCAAAGATGCTGGCTGATAGAAAAGCCAATAAGCTGGCGTTTATTGGAGCCATAGCCGGAATACCATTAGCCATAATGGCTCTCCTGTATCTTGCAGTCCCAAAATACATGCAGACCCTGATAAACGGCCTGCAGGTCTACCTCTTCCCGAGGACTGGCGGGGCGGCCACTGTAGCTGAGCTCTCTTCACTCATTAACCAGGGTAGCATGGGCATACAGGATAACTTCCCAGGCATAAACGGGCTGTTATCGCCTTTCTTCTTCGCCCTGATAGGTATAGCACTACTGATCTATGTTTACATAAGGAGCTGGAGGCCAGAAGAGCTGCTAGTGATAGTGTGGAGCTTAGTAATCCTTGGCATAACAATCGATGCCAACAGGTCCGCTTACTACTACACAATCAACATAGCTGTCCTCTGCGCCTACCTGACAATCAAGGTCATGGACCTGGCAGGGTCCGGCCTGAAATCGGCTCTTTCCAGATCCGGTGAAGATACCAATGTTCTTGAGGGAAACCTGAATGTCAAGCAGCTGGCAGTGCTGGCAGTGGCTGCGTTCTTGTTCATCTACCCCAGCGTCAACATGTCCTACGCCACTGCAAAGTACGCCACAGGCGGGCCTCAGTCCGACTGGTACAGCTCAACCCAGTGGCTGCAGACAAACACACCTAACCCGGGACTGGACATATACGACATTCACCAGCGCCCGGCTGGCACCCAGCCGTATCAGTACCCGAATACTGCCTATGGCGTAATGTCATGGTGGGACTACGGCCACTTAATTGAGACCATAGGTCACAGGTATCCCAATGCCAACCCGTTCCAGGAGGGCATAGGCAGCATAACAAGAGGCGTGCCCGGATCTTCGCCTTTCTTCCTGGCAGAGAATGAGACTGCTGCAGATAAGGTGGCCGCAGACCTGGACACCAACCGATCTCCATACAGCAACATCAGGTTCGTGATGACCGATTACGAGATGGCTATAGGCAAGTTCTATGCCATGACCGCCTGGTCAAACGTGCCTGTGAGCAGATATGAGGCCGCGGTCTACCAGCCTCAGGGCGAACAGCTGGTCCCAATCCAGATCTTCCGCGTGCCCTACTTCGAGTCCATGGTGACCAGGCTGCAGTTCTTCGACGGCAGCGAGTCGCCCATAGACTCGGCAGTGGGAATATCCTACCGCGCCGTAGAGCTCTCAGATGGAGTCAAGTACCCTGTGATGACCCAGGCTCCGCTGATCACCAACAACCTCACGGCTTTGCAGAACTTCGTCGATGAGAGCAAGGCCAGTGGAGACAATGCCGAGATCATAAGCAGCAGCCCGGCCAATACCCCGGTGCCTCTGGAGGCTTTGAAGCACTACCGCCTGGTACATGAATCAGAGACATCAGTGACCAGCAACGGCCAGAAGTATGTCAAGACCTTCGAGCACGTACCAGGCGCGACGATATCTGGCAAGGCTCCGGCCGGAACCAGGGTATCCATATCAGTGCCAGTACTGACCAACCACAACAGGAACTTCGTGTACACCCAGTCCGCCACGGCTGATGCCAGCGGCAAGTACACACTGGTTGTGCCTTACTCTACAGAGGGCCCGTCTGAAGATGGAACCAAGTTCGACACTGCACCTGTCGGGCCATACCAGCTGAGCATCTCAGGGTCCAGTCCAGTCTCAGTCAGGGTACCTGAATCCGCAGTGATGAATGGAGGCACCATAAGCCTGTAAGCCTAGATCTATACGCGACCTTAAGACCGCGATAAGAAAACTAGAGATCTGATGCTCCGGCATCCGTCGCCGGAGCGCTCATTTTTATTAGATTTATCAAGATGCGAGACATTTAGCATTAAGGAGGTGCGCTATTCTCCCCTCAGCAGTGCTATGTGACCTGAGCACAGCTCTCGGCCGCCTGCCTAACAGACCCCGCGCTGAGTGGAAGGCTCTCAAAAGATTCAGATTGAGAGCACATATTTGAGAATAAGCGCCACGATTTTATGGGCATCTCATCCAATAGCCCTGAAAGTGCATCTGTGGGGAACATAGTGCATCTTAGCCGATAAAGAGCACTAATTAGAAAGGCCATTTCACTACTTTCTGGGTGGGGCACTATGCCCTGGGCCTCTCAAGGCCGACGGGCCCCCCTGACCCCGCGGGCGCGGGGGACATTTCCGACAATATGCAAGCTCTGGCCAAGAGCTGTTTGATGGAACTGATAGCATGTCTCATGGCACTTCATGGATATCGAATATATGCGAATCTGATACCATCATCCTCTCGTTGTTGCTATGGCCCAGTGAACTCATGAGCGGGGCCTAATTATATCGTGCCAAAAATGAATTCTTGTTGTGATTTTGATCTCTATAAAGACAGATGAAAAGCACTTATGTGATATGGTACAAGGTTCTATAAGATCCATGAGCAGTCAATCACAGTGAGAAATCCAATCCGAGAATGAGATGTGATACATCATGATGCTTCTAGAAGAGATGACCTGGCCTGAGATCGAGTCCGGCCTGAAGAGATCAAAGACCATAATACTTCCTGTGGGTGCAACTGAGGAACACGGGCCGCACCTGCCCATAATCACTGATACGGCTCAGGCCGTGGAGGCTGCCAAGGAGGCCGCGCGCAGGAGAGATATCTTCGTGGCTCCAGAGATCAGCTACGGCGTATGCAGGTCGACTAAGGGGTTTCCAGGCACAATAACCATAACGCGAGAATCCCTGTACGCCCTCGCCCACGATGTTCTTCTCTCACTCCACGACAGCGGCTTTAGAAATGTCATGATCCTGACTGGACATGCCGGTGGCCAGCACCTCTCCGCTTTAGACGAGGCCTGCCAGAGGGCTGTGGCTGAGAGGGACTTCCGGGTGAGCATGGTATCGCTCTTCGACCTCATAGATATGTCCAAAGTAGAGGCCAAGGGCGACGGACATGCTGGAGAGATTGAGACCTCCATGATGATGAAGATAAGAGGCGACCTGGTGAAGGGCACTCCGGGCCCGAACTTTCCACCAAGGCCCAGGTTCCTGGTGATGAAGGACGTCAGGCACTTCATGGGCAACGGCATAATGGGCGATCCAAGCAGAGCCTCTCTGGAAAAGGGCAAAATGTTCTTCGAGATGGCAGTCCAGGGGGTGCTGGAGGCTTTAGACGAGCTGGAGTCCTATCCAGAGCACTGATGCCCTGATCATTTTGCAGCTGGGGGGGGCTGCCATAGGGTCGGAGATCCGTATTTCCGGTCCTCCAAGGGTGAACTACCCTGGCCTGAAGGCCAGGGCTTCCCACTTCATCACCAAAACTTGCATCACTGTGATGTGACGTAGAGGTTTTGGCTCTATGGGCTCTATGGGCTGTTCCATCCCTGTGATAAGTATGTTTCTGGATGAATTGTAGTCTCGACTGCACGATAAACCGCAATATGGGCAGTTATGCATCCTAACCGATTCATCCTTTGGGACAATCATTCCACAGTTGGAACACCTTTGAGTGGTGTTCCTCGGATCTACTAAGATCAGCTTCTTACCAGCACTTTCAGCCTTGTAAGAGAGCATGAATGCTAACCTTGACCAGGAAGCATCATGAATATTTCGGTGCTTCGCTTTGTTATGGCCTTTCTCTATCAAGCCCTTGACATCAATATCCTCAATGCAAATAATATCGTGACAAGTAACATAATGCCTTGAGAGCTTGTGCAGGAAATCAGACCGCTGGTTGTTGATTCTTTCATGAGTCCTGTCAAGCCTGTCTCGGAGCTTTCTTCTGTTGTTTGATCCTTTTTCGCATCTGGAGATCCTTTTTTGAGTGATCTTCAGCTTCTCAGACTGCCTCTCTGCAAACCTGGGATTATCTACATCATTCCCATCCGAGTCTACAGCAAATGATATCAGGCCGACGTCTATTCCAACAGCACTTATGTCTGAGTCTGCCATTTTTAGTTCTGGTTCAGCCTGAACTATAGCATACCATTTGTTTCCTGACTTCTTGATCAGTATTGCTTTGACTGTTCCCTCGATCTTTCGGTGGAGCTTGATCTTGATATCTCCAATTTTGGAAAGCTTAAGAATGCTATGATCCTGGTCGATCTTGAACCCTGATTGGTTGTAGTTGATGGTCTTGTACCAATCTTTACCCTTGAATCGTAGCTTCCCAACTCTCATGCCTTTCTTCTTTAGTGCTGCCAAGCTCTTGACATTGCCCCAAAGGGTATTATTGACCATCTGGAGTGCCTTGGAATAGACTTGGGTAAGCTTCGGATTCTCCAACTTGAGCATGGGAATAGTGTTTTGAGTATCGATCAACGTGAGCTTGATGCCCTTTTCTCTGGCCGAGTTCAGGTCTTCGAGAAGATGGTTGTACAGCCACCTACAAGCATCCAAAGCATCCACTAACTTTTGCTCTGTCGCCTTATTTGGATATATCCGATACTTGTAGCTGATCACTATTGGTTCAATGGTTTTATTATATTAAATAGTTAATGGTAGTGTGCAAATCGCAGGGAGGGCTCCGTCTTCATCTCCAGCCTGAAGTCCGGGGACTTCTCACTCTGCCCTCTCCGTTCCCGCAAGTTAACATGATGATAAAGCCCTGACGGCTATTTCGGAAGGTCATTCAAATTATTGTAATGGACATGCGAGCAACCAATTTACATCAAATCTAAATTTCTGATGCATCATACTCGAAGCACAATGAGTGGGCGCAAGAAGGAGCAACAGAGCATATTTGCGCCCTAATGTTAAATACATGGTTCTGCTTATACTTGAGCTGCCTATGAGATGATATCATGTTGAATGAGAGCGATATAAAGGTCCTGAAGGCAGTTTCTGATGGTTATTCAATACCAGGCGAAATCTCCAGGAAGAGCGGGATGAAGGTGGAGGCGGTAAGGGCCTCGGCCGACGCTCTGGCAGAGATGGGCCTGGTTTTAGTATTCAAATTAGTTGACGAGACATTCACCCTCACTGAAGAGGGCACCAAATATGCCCTTGAGGGTCTGCCTGAGAGGAAGATCCTGGAGATCATCGGCCAGGGTGCGTCGATGTCTGTGCTTAAAGATCCCTCTCTTAAGGTAGGCCTTGGCTGGCTGAAGAAGAAGGGCTGGGCTGCAATTGAAGGTGGGAAAATATTGCCCTCCGGGTCGACGCCGAGGGGAAAGGACGAGGAGGTCTTAGAAGCCCTCATGCAGGGACCTCAAAGTGGATCCATACTGGACAGCCAGGGCCTGGCGGCATTGAAGAGCAGGGGCCTGATCAAGTCCACCACATCCAAATCCTGGCGGTATTCCATCACTGAGGACGGAAGGAAGGCCGCATCTGAGATCGAGGAGACTGTGGCCGAGGGCATAACCTACCTGACCCCTGAGCTGATTAAGAGCGGAGAGTGGGACGGTGACAGGGTCAAGCTAGGTGGCAAGCTGTACTATGCCAGGCCCTATAACGTTGCCCTGTCTGCAGATAAGATCTACCCCGGAAAGAAGCACCCCTACCAGCGCCTGATAGACAGGATGAGGGAGATCATGCTCGAGATGGGGTTCACTGAGATTAGGGGGGAGATAATCCAGTCCAGCTTCTGGAATTTTGACGCCTTATTCCAGCCCCAGGACCACCCGGCCAGGGAGATGCAGGACACGTTCTACCTTGATACCAAGGCTGAGATCCCGGATTTCACAGGGGTAAAGGAGATGCACGAGTGCGGGGGAGGCGTAGGCTCCACAGGCTGGGGCGGGTGCTGGAACCCGGAGGTGGCCAGGCAGGAGGTTCTGCGAACGCACACCACAGCTGTGACCATAAAGTACCTGGCAGACCACCCAGAGCCGCCTGTGAAGGCCTTTGGCATAGACAGGGTGTACAGGCGGGAGGCAATAGATGCAACCCACACCCCTGAGTTCGAGCAGCTTGAGGGTATAGTCATGGATAGGGGAGTGACATTCAGCAACCTCCTGGGCATACTAAAGGAGTTCTATGCCAAAATGGGATTTGAGGAGGTCAGGTTCAGGCCCGGGTACTTCCCCTATACTGAGCCAAGCGTCGAGCCCGAGGTCTGGATAGACGGTCTGGGCTGGGTGGAGCTTGGAGGAGCAGGAGTCTTCAGGAAGGAGGTGACTGCGCCCTTTGGCATAGACCATCCAGTGCTTGCCTGGGGCCTTGGAGTTGGAAGGCTTGCAATGCTTAACCTGGGCTTAAAAGATCTGAGATTACTATACCAGTCGGATATACAGTGGCTCAGAGACACCCCCGTATCTACCAAGGTGTGAGATCCAATGCCAGTAGTCAGACTTTATTACCGCGATATGGAGGAGATGGTCGGAGCCTCCAGAGACGTCATAATGAGCAGGCTGCCCATGATGGGTGCAGATATTGGAAAGAAGATAGAGGAAGACCATGTCGATGTTGAGTTCTTCCCTGACCGTCCGGACCTCTACAGCTCTGAAGGCGTGGCACGTGCCTTAAGAGGCTTCCTGGGGATTGAGGCAGGACTGCCACAGTACGAGGTCTATCCAGGAAGCATAGTCCTTGAAGTGGATAAATCAGTCAAGGCCGTGAGGCCCATCATTGGATGCGCTGTGGTCCGGGGCCTGGAGTTCAGCGATGAGGCAATTGAGTCTCTTATGGACCTTCAGGAGGACCTGCACTGGGGCCTTGGCAGGAACCGGCGTAAGGTGGCCATAGGAGTCCACGACATCTCAAGGGTGACCCCGCCTTTCAGGTACCTGGCTGAGGACCCGGACAGAAGGTTTGTGCCCCTGGACTTCACAGAGAGCATGTCCATGAGGGAGATACTGGTGAAGCATCCCAAGGGCATAGGCTATGGCCATATCCTCAAAGGCTTTGATAGATATCCACTGATAGTTGATGCCAATAATGATGTCCTGTCCTTCCCGCCGGTGATCAACGGCGAGCTCACCAGGGTCAAGGGGGATACCCAGGACCTGTTCATAGATGTCACTGGAACTGATCCTGTGGTATATAAGGCGCTCAATATCGTGGTCACCTCGCTTGCCGAGCGCGGCGGAAGGATTGAGAGCGTGCTTATCAAGGACGTGGATGGAGACAGGCCCTCTCCTGACCTGCGGCCCGCCAAGTGGGTGGTGGCTGCAGAGGAGGCAAACCGCCTGATAGGATTCAACCTGCCACCCACTGAGATTGCAGCCTGCCTGGAGAAGATGAGGTTTGGTGCAAGGCCTGATGGAGAAGCCATAGAGGTCATGGTCCCGGCATACAGGGCGGACATAATGCACTCATGGGATATCTTCGAGGATGCAGCCAAGGGCTATGGTTATGAGAATCTAGCTGCAGAGATCCCAAAGACGGTGACCGTGGGCAAGCCCCGGCCATCAGAGGTTCGAAAAGGGGAGATCCGCGAGCTCCTGGTGGGCCTGGGCTATTTGGAGACCATGCCCTTCACGCTCACAAGCGAGAAGATTCACTTCGAGAAGATGCGAAGGAAGACCCAAGGCATGACTAAGGTTCTCCACCCCATAAGTGAGCTTCACACAATGCTTCGGACATCAATGCTTCCAAGCCTTCTGGAGATACTCTCATTCAACCAGCACCACCCCCTGCCACAGAGGGTATTTGCTGTAGGAGAAGTGGTGATCAACAAAAAGACCATGCCCAGCATGGCCACGGCGTCCATTCACAGCGCAGCCAGCTTCTCTGAGATCAGGGCACTGGCTGATGTGGTTCTAAGAGAGATGATGATAGATGCCGAGATAGTTGGTTCCGACGACGGGGCATTCCTGCCTGGAAGGGGCGCAGATCTGCTGGTCGATGGAATAAGGATAGGATCCTTTGGAGAGATCCACCCAGAGGTTATCCGCAGCTTCGGCCTTGAGCAGCCCGTGGTGGGGCTGGAGATGACGTGGGAGATGGTCTGAAGATCCTGGCATTGGCGGACCTCCACGACCGGCCAGAGCAGCTCTCCGACTTAGAGGGCGTGGAGGCCGATCTGGTGGTTGTATGCGGCGACCTCCACAACGGCGGCCCTGCCGAGGTTGCCAGGAGCACAGTGGATGCCCTGGCCAGTCTTGGGCATCCTGTGCTGATAGTGCCCGGGAACACCGATCCCCGGCCGCTGGCAGAGAAGCTCTGGGGTGAGGCCGGGTTCGTTAACCTGGACCGCCGGGCTTACCGCCATTGCCATACCAGTCTCCGCCTGAGCCTGAGCCATAACCAAAATATGAACCAAAACCAGAGCCAATATCAAGATCAGGATCAGAGCATAGGCTTCATCGGCTTTGGAGGCATGGTGCCCAACAACCCGAGGAGGATCGGCGATCCGGGCCGGTATTACCACAGCGATGAAGAGGTCTACCTGGTCCTGGCAGAGATCCACGAGGAGATAGCGGGATGCGACTGGCGGATAGTGGTAACCCATCAGCCGCCCAGAGGGGACCTGGGAAAGATCTACAATGGTGAGATCACCGGGTGCGCGAGCCTGGTTAAGTTTATAGATGACTACCAGCCGGACCTTCTGATCTGCGGCCACATACATGAGGCCAGAGGAACGGCGGATATGGGCCGCACAAAGGTTATCAATGTAGGAGATATGGGACGGGGCTACAGTGCGATGATGGAGTTGAATGAGGGCCTCCAGGTCACATTGAACCAGATATAGTCTCTACATGGCCAAGATCACCCGAAAATTATAAAGAGTTAATCCGGGGTTATATACTATCAACCATGTACCTCAAAGATCTCATGAGCTATCCCATAAGCACTGTGAAGCCTGACGCGACTGTACTGGATGCCATAAATGCCATGGTCTCTGGCAGAAAAGGCAGCGTGCTTGTGACCAGGGAGGGCCTGATAAAAGAGGCCGAAGGCATTGTAACTACCACAGAGATCTTTAGAAAGGTTCTATCTGAGGGTAAGGATCCAAAAATGGTCAGAATATCTGATGTCATGACCCCTGCGCCGCTGGTGACTGTAAATCTCAGCGCCTCGCCAAGGGAGGCGGCCGATCTCATGATCAAGCACAATATCAGGAGGCTGCCGGTAATTGAAAACGGCGCCCTGGTAGGGATCGTCACCTCCAATGACCTGCTGAGGTGCGTAGATTAGATGCCCATATCATTTTTTTGGGGAAAAACGGGCATCTGAAGGTATGATGGTGTTAAATCAAGTCGCAGAGTTTAAATATCCAGAGAAGGAAGCATAGTTAGAAGTCGAGGTCGCCTAGCCTGGTATGGCGCAGGTTTGCTAAACCTGTGTCTCTTCGAGACTCGTGGGTTCGAATCCCACCCTCGGCGCTCATTACTGTTTTTGGCAATAGTTTTTGAGATGAAGATGGCTGTATAATGCCCTGTAAGGCCGGGTTTCTGCTATGGTGATGAATTATATAGTGAAAATAAAAAAATTAAAATAATTTGGTTCTGTCCATCCATACGCCCATATCTCCTCCTCTGGCTACTACCTCTAAGTACTGTCCCCTCAGGGCACTAGCATCCGATGTCAGATAGCCGCCTAGGCAATACCATTGATTGCTGCTGGATGGATCAAAGCTGTATTCATCGACTATATTCTCCCAGAGTGAGCCATCCCCACCACGAACAAAGGTATGAATGAGCGAAGAATCAATGACTGGCTCAGGATTACCTATAATATAACCACCAAGCCCAGCCCATTTAGTATTTACGAATGCTCCTTCCTCATTTAAATAATATCCCGTGTGGTCCCAGAGTGAGCCGTCAGTACCACGAGCAAGTACGTGATTAAATAAAGGCTTGGGGTCTGAGGTTATCTGGCCACCCAGGTTATGCCAGCTACACTTATAAGACCCTGAATTATCGCTCCATGGTACAACTGCGGCTTGTAACGTGCCATCGCTACCCCGGGCATAAACTATAAAGTTATAAGGAAACGAGTCTGTATCCCCGGTTATATGTGGGTTAAGAGTTATGCTCCCACCTAGATATGTCCAATCTCCGGACCAGTCCAATGTATTAAGGTCTCGGATACACAATGCACCATCAGCACCTTTGACAACGATATCCAAATGGAAATTCTGCCTCCGGTCAACTATGGCATCTGGAGTCGAAGTTATGTATCCACCAAGATTTAGCCAGCGAGAGTTCCATTGAGATTGATCGGTTGAGCTGGTATCGAAGACATTATCCATGAGAGCGCCATCACTGCCTGCAACGAGTATGTGGATCTTGCCCTTAGGATCCAATATCGCATAAGGGTCTGAAGCGATATTTCCACCCAGGCTGAACCAATTGCCTTCGAGATTATCCCAAAGGCTATTATCAGCACCTTTTGCGAAAATATGCTTTCTACTCCACCCATCCCTGAAAAGACACGGATTTGAGGTAATGATTCCACCATAACCACTCCATACCCAGGATCCAGGTGTGGGGATAAGTTCGCTTGTAGTGCTCTGATCAATGCCAGTAAAGGTTTGGACATTCCCGGTAGATTGCTGCATGGCACCATCTGCCCTAGAGTCTATGGTCGATGAGAGTCGATCTCCAGAAGATGCATAGGTGTAATCAGTGGTAGACTTGACTGCTGAGTATGCATTGGATTTGAGGCTATTCGCCTGGATGCTACCCTGGATGCTTGCGCCATCTGATGTTATCTGGCCCTGTACTGTGCCGATACCATTGAGGCCACCTGTAGCTTTCACAGTCTCTTCTGGCGATGATGCGGCTGTATCTGTATATCCTAGAGATCCGGCGATGCTAGATACCTGGCTAGAGGTGATGAAGTTATCACCTAGTGATATGGATTGTGCCGAGGTCAGGCCACCGCTGAGAACGCCTGCCTTCTGGAAGGCTAAGTTAGAGATATCCCTGCCACTGGTCTCTATTTCAGACTCGCCCAGGGCATTGGCACTCTGTGACAAGGATAGGGATTTGCCAGAGGCACAGGCCATTGCTACAGACTCTATGATGCCTGATGAAGATATCTTTCCAATGGCTGTTTGCTCATCGTTTCCTATCTGCACAGCCTGGCTGTTTAGGCCCTGGCCAAAGATGTAGCCTGCATTCTTAATGGAGTTGCTGGAGATAATTGACTGATCTAGCAGAGTTGTGGATTGGTCTAGGTCGTGGCTAGTTGTTAGAAAGGAACTTTGATCGCTATTGGCGGATTCCATGCTTACGGTGATGCATTGGGCTGGCCAGAATATAACCAAGAGCAGTCCCATCCATAGGGCTAAGCGTATATTTAATATATTACTCACACCTTGGATTAGGCTCAATTTTTTTATTTTTATCCCCCATGGTGGAGAATAGATAACAGATAAAAAAGCTTTTGGTATCCAAGCGATAGGTGGATAATACGAGACTGATGATTCTAGCCCAGCCCATTCAAAGCCCTTCTCATGTAATGACGTCTAATTTGTGAGTGCCTGCTTTTTACATTGGTCGTTGATCCTCATAGCCGTGGGTATCCAGGCTTTCAAGGCTCTGGGGTTTCCGGTCGTTGAGGATTGAAATTTTTCTGTGACATTAGCCACAGGAGTATCAAGAATGCCATAGATCAATTTGGCTCTCTTGCTTGTGATGAACAAAGTGTTCAGCATGCATTAATCTAATATCCTTAGCAGTCACATTAGGGACTGCCTTGATCGATTGCACTCGGATCCCTCCTTTGCAGATCCGATATCCGGAAGGCGTAATCGGGCGCCTTGACAGAACCCTTTATTCTGAGGCTGTCCTCATGTATGACCTCCCTATAAGCCTCAGCATAGCCCTGAGTGTTGCCCATGTCCCAGCCCAGTGCCTTAAAGAAGGGGTCTATGAAGTCCTGCCTGACTTGTGCCTCTTTATATTGGCCGGCCTTATAGGCATCATACTGCATCTCAAATCGGGCCACAAGATTTGCAATTTCCTTTGGGGCTGAAGACACGAATATCCCTCCTAGCGTTTTTTGCTTATCTGCCACGATAATAGGTATAAAGATATATGAGAGTGCCTATGTCTTTAGAGATCTTGTTGCCCTTCAATCTACTGGATTTGCCAAGGTACCTAAGCTCAATAGGCTGTGATAACGGCCACATAGAGTTCATTGGGAACCCAACTCAGCCACATTTAATACGGGATCTTATCTGCAACTTTTAAAGCTGATTGAATCTAGAAATAATGGGCAGGAGACGCATCAGGGTAAAACAAAGCGTATCTGCCATGAAATAGTAGATAAATTCATTAAGGATTGATAGAGACATCGAGCAATTTACCTTAATAGGGGTGGGATTAAAAAGATGAGATTATATGGCTTCTGCGTATATCTTTTAATGATAATCCTCTTGATGCCTACTGGTGCGGCTGTATCTCTGAGCTGCACTGCAGGCGGCAGCGAGGGGAAATTATCTTTGAACTCAAATTATGACCTTTCCAGCCCTGCAGGTCTTGCAGAGAGCGTATCCATATCGCAATCTGGAATATCTGGCTCAAAGTCACTATACGGAACAGGATTGAATAGTCTGACACAAATCCTGCAGAGCGGCGATTCTGTTATTTCCAGTCAGGCGTCATCATCAGAATCTTTAAAGATTTCAACTTCGATCTCAGCAATTGGTAACACAGCCAGCCTAAACCAAGGTATATATGCGACAGGCCAGGTCCAATCTGAGGTATCCAGTTCCAGCGGCCAGGAAAGTTCCTCCCAGGATTCTGGAGTCCTTGACGGAGCCGTGGGATCTAGCCAGAATGCCTTCATCCAGCAAGGCAAGGCAGGCTCATATCAGGAATCGAAGATATCCGGACTGATGGGATATTCAAGCGGCCAGTCCGGATCAGATGATAGCCAGGCTAAGGTTACCGGGGGACTGAATGGAGAGGGCTTTATTAGCGGTCAAATAGTATCTTCATCCTCCAAAGCTGCAAGCACCTCAGCAATCTTCCAGGCAGATAGTATATCTTCCAAAGCCTACTCTGCCAGTGAGGCCAGCTCCTCAAGCGGCAAAGTTTCCTCGTATACCTCTGCGGACAACCATTTAGAATCAAGTCCTAATGCCGCTGCTGATGAACATGTGAAGGCCGATCAGAATATAGAAGCCATCGGAGATGTGCTGGTAAATGCCAGGACTCAGGATAGATCAGAGAGCTATACTTGCAAGTCCACCTCTGGCAGTATATCCGCGGAGGCTGGAAGCCCTCAGATAATTGATGCTAAATTGGATGGAGATGTGCAGAGCACATCTAACGGTCTTATACCCACACCAGGCTCATGGGTCTGGCAGGGTTTCGGTAAAATTCTCAAATCCAGCCCATCCGTTATTAAGGATAATCAGGGCAATAAACATGCTTTTGCTCGAGGCAGTGATGATAGCCTTTGGGATAATAAGAACGGAGATTGGTTCAGCCTGGGAGGCAAGATTAGCTCTGAACCATCGCCAGTCCTGGATTCCATCGGCATTATACACGTACTGGCAAGAGATGGCGATGGTAGCCTGAGTGATAACGTGATCACAAATAGTGGCACCATGGCTAATACCTGGACGAACCTGGGCGGTTATATCACTTCTAGTCCCAGCGCAGGTCTATCTAATGATAATCATATTAAGATCGCAGTCAAAGGAGGAGACAATGCCCTGTGGATAAGGGACCTATCAGATGGATGGTCTAACATGGGAGGCATTCTTACTTACAACCCAGAGGTGATCTTCGATGCTCAGGGCAAGATGCATGTCCTGGCCAGGGGCTACGATGGAGCACTCTTTGATAATGTGGACGGAGAATGGCAGGCGAGAGGCGGATTCATAACATCAGATCCAAAAGCGATCTTAAATCCCTTCAACACTGGATCTATCTCCACATTTGTCAGGGGTGGCGATGGCTCTCTATGGCGCAATGACCTGCATATATATTCGAGTTCATCGACTTGGACGGGCCTAGGTGGATACATCTTGCCAGGCAATGGCGACCTATATAAAGCCAACCCAGAACCAGCAGTAGATTCCGATGGAGTTATGCATGCTTTCGTCCGAGGCGGCGATGGTGCTCTGTGGGATAATGCTAACGGCAACTGGTATGGTCTAGGTAAAAATATCATATCAGATCCCAGTGCAATGCGAGATAAGAACGGAAGGCTATTCATTTCAGCCGTCGGAAGTGACAATGGCCTTTTGGCCGGGACACTTGGACTCGATCAGGCTCCAACCTATCTTGTTGGCAAGATCGGATGTGACTATAGCAGTATTCAATCTGCGGTAACTATGTCCAGTGATGGCGAAGTAATAAGGGTACTCGATGGAACCTATATCGAGAACGTGAAGATCGATAAGTCGCTAACTATAAAGGGAGTTGGTCCGACTAAAACCAGAGTTGATGGGAATAAGGCAGGCCCAGTGTTCACCATAGGCGGGATCAACCACAATGCGCACGTTACACTCGCAGATATGACCATCCAGAATGGTGCTGCTGACTATGGCGGCGGCATTTTCAACTATGGCACAGCGATGATAACAGGCTGCACCATCACTGATAATACCGCACAGACTGGCGGTGGTGGCATCTACAACGAGGGTACAGCGATAATATCCGGCAGCACCATCTCTGGGAATAGCGCCGGAAGCCATGGCGGTGGCATCTACAACTACAATTGGACCACGGATCATATGACAGATGGTACTCTGACGATAGCTGATAGCACCATCTCAGGGAACAAAGCTGGTGATCACGGCGGCGGCATCTTCAATGAGGGCACAGCCAAGGCGACGATAGCTAATAGCTGGATTACTAACAATGCAGCGACTCACGGCGGTGGCATTTCCAATGTTGTTAGCGGTGCTCTCAGGATGACAGATAGCACTATCTCTGGGAACAATGCCTTGTACGGTGGAGGCATTTTCAATTATGATTATGGCAATCTGTGGATCGGCGGAACTAGCCAGATAACAGATAATCAGGCCAGTAAAGGTGAAGGCGGTGGGTTGTACACAGGCAACTCATTAGTTACACTCGATGGAACAAGGGTTGCCATAAAATCCAATAAGGCGCATGGGCCGGATTACGAATCAGACTGGTATCAAGGATGGGGCATATATTATATTAAGCCTGCGATCACCGGCGGGTTCGATCCAGCAATGCAGGTGACTGGCAATACCCATATCTAGAGGGCTTTCAGAGTGGGCAGTTTGCTGCACAATCTCAATTTTTTTGACAGGACGATATATTGCTGCCCTTTTCCAAGATCTAACTCGACATCTTTGATAATGCTTAAATCCCAGCCAGGCAGCAAGCACTAATAGACCTACCATGAATAAGGCGCCCTCCGATAAAGCGACCCCTCATATATCCATCCGGCATGAACTCCATCCAGGCGATATCGGCTATATCATATACCTTCATGGAATCCTGTATGCAGAGGAGCAGGGTTTTGACCATACCCTGGATGCATATGTGGCAGGCCCTATTGCAGAGTTTGCCAAGGCACATTCACCTAGGGAGCGCATCTGGATTGTTGAATGCGATGGAAAGATCGTTGGATCTATTGCCATTATTGAGTTCTCTCAAAGCGAAGCTCAGCTCAGGTGGTTGCTTTTGGACCCGAGTGTAAGAGGCTTTGGCCTTGGCCGCCTGCTTGTGGAGGATGCAGTTGAGTTTTCACGAGCCTCTGGATATTCCTCTGTGTTTCTCTGGACGACAGATGCCCTTTTGCCTGCCGCAATGCTTTACCAATCCGCTGGGTTCAAGAAGACTCAAGAGGTGACTCATGAGCTATGGGGATGCGTGGTTACAGAGGTCAGGTACGATCTTGTACTGAAATATTAGTACACCGAGACTTAAATAAGACCACATTTTCATTGAGCGGGGAGCGATCAATTGAGCTTCAAATCTTTTCTCAATTTCATTTCCAGCTCATCTAAAGCCCTGAGCAGATCCTCAAAGCCGGGCTGGTTCCCTGGCGGTTTCTCAAAATAGCTTCTGGCCTGGACTATATTGCTCAGTGCCGCCTTTCTGTCGAGATAGCCGAAGTCCACACAGTTCATGGGATCATAATCCTCTTCAGAGAATGCATAGTATCCAATATCCTCAAGCATCTCCTGAAGCTGTGCCAGGCCGATCTCTCCTCTGAGGTGCCTGCAAAGCCACTCGTTGGCGTTCTCCAGATCTTTTGACCTCTTGATCCCAAGACCACGGCGCTCGTTCTGGTCAGGAACGGTGGTAAGACCTGCCAGAGAGAACGCAAATGTGCACAGATACTTCTCCAAGATCTGGTCTGCAGGAATCCCGGCATCCTGAACTCCCCTGAACACCGCTATGGGATCGGCATCCCCTGCCATGCCAGCATGCCCCATGGTCTCCACAGCCGCAATAGCCCTGGCATGCCCATCCAGATCCACACCCAGCATCCTGGCCGTAGACTTCACCAATGCCATGTTGGCCTCAAACACCCCAACAGGGTAGGCAGCAAATGCCAGAAGCTCTGCCCTCTGCTCCCTGGTTATGAACTCTCCTGCCTCATGGGCCAGGCCGCTCAAGTCGAATCCCCAGCGGTCGTCGTCTATCAGGTGTGCGAACTCATGGAGCATCACCCCAACCTTTGCCGGCTCCTGCTCAAAGCAATCAAAGGGCAGGATGCTGTTTGGGGTGGCGAACTCGAATATGAGCACCTCATCCCAGGGGTTGGATAGAAGCCTCATGCCCACCAGGTAGCGCGAGTTCCTCCAAATGCCCGGGCTGTACTGCACCATGATCCTGGCAGGCCAGTTCAATATCTTTGAGGCCACTTCCAGTGCCCGCTGCCAACTATCTTTTACCGCTGACAGAAAATCGCAGTCCTGGCCTTCTACCAGGGCAAGGGCTATCTCCAGATCATTGAGCATTAACAGGGCTTATAGGATGTCGAATTATATAACATAGGACGTGCACCTGAATTTGCACATTGGTTAATCTCTTGGTTTTTCAGGCACGATTCAAGCGCTCAATTCTGACAGGAATGCAACTGGAGGCCTTCCCTAGATCTTCTGTGAGCACATCTGTTCAATTCTAACCTGTATGGTTTGTTGTGGCGAAAAGCTTCATAACCTACACCGTACAATAGCCTCGGCCATGACGGCCTCGGTACGATCGTCCCCAAGAGGCTGGGGCACGGAGGATGGATGAGAGAGCTTGTTTTTGACTCAAAGGAGGATAAATCTCAGATCTATCTTCCAGAGAAGTGCATAGGCTGCGGCACCTGTGTTGCGGCCTGTCCAAAGGGCAGTCTGGTCATAGGCTCAGTGGGCGCTGTGGCCCGCGGGCTCATAGATAAGGATTTCATAGAGAAGAAAAAGGGCGAGTGCACTCTTTGCGCCATATGTGCCAAGGTCTGTCCCACCGGCGCTCTGGAGATGAGGGTCGGAGGCAAGGCTACCAAGGATTACTCCTACCTGAGCACGGCCCTGGCTCCCACGGTTGTGACTGAAAAGTGCGTCAGGTGCGGCCTATGTGTAGAGATCTGCCCCCAGGAGTGCATTGAGATAAAGGATTGGAGGCTTGCTGATGACGGAAGCCTTCGACTTGAGGGCAAGACGGCCATAGATCAGGACCGCTGCGTCCACTGCGGCTGGTGCGCCTCGGTCTGCCCAGTTGTTGCCATCACATTCCAGAAGCCCTTCCAGGGCGAGTTCACCAGGGACGAGAACATTTGCCAGGCCTGCAGGACCTGCGTCCAGACCTGCCCCTGCAATGCCCTCTTCAATAAAGAGGCAGAGCCAGGCGAGATGGTGGAGAAGGTGACCCACAGGAAGGACGCCTGCATATACTGCGGCGCATGCGACATGGCCTGCCCTGTTGGGGCCATAACAGTCCTGAAGACTGCAATAGTCCCTGAGATGAAGAAGAAGCAGGTCTTTGAAAAGATGCTCTCTGCCAAGGCCCCGAGGCCGACGCTCACCTCTACATTGGTCACGGATGAAGATGCCTGCTTGGGCTGCGGAAACTGCGTCATCGCCTGCCCCGTGAATGCATTATCAGATCCTTACCTGGCAGCAGGCCACCTAAACGAGCTTGATAAAAAGCCGCTGCTTGAGGTCTCCAACGGCACTATAAAGATTGTAAACCAGGATGTCTGCGGATCATGTGCCACATGCAGCATGATCTGTCCTGTGGATGCCATCGGGCTTGAGAGACGGGAGGTGGTATGATGCCTGCAATGATCATAAGAAACGGTCGGGTCTTTGACCCCCTAAACGAGATCAACGGTGATACCAAGGACATATTCATAAAAGATGGGAAGGTCGTCTCAGATCTCGCTCCAGCCGATCTCAGAGACGCCCAGGTGATAGACGCATCAGGAAAGACTGTCATGCCCGGGGGCGTTGACTCACATTCGCACGTGGCCGGTGCCAAGGTGAACGCCGGCAGGATGATGCGCCCTGAGGACCACTACAAGTCGTTCAGGCATAAGACCGCCATCACCCACAGCGGAAGCGGGTACACCGTACCTTCAGTATACAAGCAGGGCTACGACTATGCGGCCATGGGCTATACCACAGTCTTTGAGGCAGCCATGCCGCCTCTGGAGGCCAGGCACACGCACGAGGAGATGAGGTCCACACCAATACTGGACATGGGCGCCTATCTCGTCCTTGGAAACAACTGGTTCATAATGAGGTACCTCCGGGACGGCGACATAGAGAAGGCCGCAGCCTATGCAGCCTGGATGATGAGGACCCACAAGGCCTATGGCATAAAGTGCGTCAACCCTGCAGGAGTTGAGAACTGGGGCTGGGCCAAGAACGTCCATGCCTTGGACGAGGCAAACATCCACTTCGAGATCACCCCCAGGGAGGTCATACACGGCCTGGCTGAGGTAAACGAGCTCCTTGGAATGCCGATGTCTCTTCACCTCCACACAAACAATCTAGGCCACCCGGGCAACTGGGAGATCACCAGGGAATCGCTGGCGATACCGTCCGGGATAAAGACCAGCCAGAAGACGGAGGTCGACTGGGCACAGACCAAGATGAGCTCCAGGAGGAAACAATCCGTCTACCTGGCCCATGCTCAGTTCAGCGCATTTGGAGGCACGTCCTGGAGAGACTTCTGCTCAGGCGCAAAAGAGCTGGTCGATTATGTCAACCAGTCGGACCATGTGGTGATAGATAACGGCGCAGTCCCCTTCGGCCCCGCAACTGCCATGACCGGCGACGGACCTGCCATCCACGACCTCTACATGCTCTCTGGCCAGAAGTGGGCCAATACTGATGTGGAGATGGAGTGCGGCTCTGGAGTGATTCCTCTCATGTACCTCAAGAGCAGCCCGATTAGCAGCATCCAGTGGGCTATGGGCCTTGAGCTTCTTCTTCTGGTAAAAGACCCCTGGAAGACCATAATGACCACAGATCACCCAAATGGCGGGGTATTCACCCAGTACCCCCAGGTGATAGCCTGGCTCATGTCAAAGAAGGCCAGGGACGATACTGCTAAGGAATGCCACAAATGGGCTTATGAGCGGTCAAGCCTTGGCGGCGTGGACAGGGAGATGAGCCTCTACGAGATCGCCGTCCTCACCAGGGCCAACTCTGCAAGGACCATAGGCATGTCCAGCAGGAAAGGCCACCTGGGCGTTGGAGCCGACGGAGATGTGACGATCTACGACCTGGATCCTTCAAGCTTCAATGTGAACGACCCTGCCTCTCTTGTCAAGGCATTTGCACGCCCTGAGTACACGATAAAGGACGGCCAGATAATAGCCAGAAGAGGCGAGATCCTGGCGGTTCCAGAAGGCAGAAGGTTCTACTGCCAGCCCCATATCGACCAGGATCTTGAGAAAGAGATGCTAAGTGATGTCAAAGAATGGTTCAAGTACTACACAGTGGGGTTTGCAAACTACCCTGTGCCTGACAAGTACCTGAAAAACCCGGTGCCAATCGCGGTCAACAGGCCGCTTGAGGTCATGGCACGGAGGTGATTTGATGGGAAATATTATGCTTAATCCAAAGGGCCCTGTGGGGATCATGGTCGAGGCCGAGGTCATAAGCCCTGCAGCCTTTGCAGGCAAGTCCAGAGAAGAGATCGAGAGGCTTCTGGTATGGCAGGGACCGGCACAGATGCCCCTATCCGATTTCTTTGAGGTCAGTGTTGAGGCTGGAGAAAACGGTACTCCTGAAAAGACCTCCATCATAATTGATGGTGATGTATCACGGGTCAAGCATATTGGCCATGGCATGAAGGCCGGGAAGATTGAGATCAACGGCTCTGCAGGGATGCACCTTGGCTCAGAGATGGCCGGAGGGAGCATCATTGTCAGGGGGAGTGCTGGATCGTGGGCAGGCATGGAGATGAAAGGAGGCCTCATTCAGATACAGGGAGACGCCGGAGACCATATCGGGTGCGTCTACCGCGGGTCCTGGCGTGGAATGTCTGGAGGCAAGATCCTGATAGAGGGCAGCGCAAGGTCCCAGCTTGGAGGCGGGATGACTGGCGGAGAGATCCAGGTTTTAAAGGATGTAGAAAACTTCTGCGGCATACGCCAGAGCGGCGGCCTGATAGTGGTTAAGGGCGACGCAGTTCGGGGAGTTGGGGCCGAGATGACTGGCGGCACGATTGCAGTCTGCGGAAGGATTGGCCAGCCCTCACCCGGCTTTGTAGAGGTCGGGTCTGAGGTGGGGCCAAAGGTTGGCGAGGATCGCCTGGCAGGAAAATTCACAAAGTTTGCTGGAGACTATGCCATAAGCAAGAGTCCAAAGGGCGTCCTCTATGCAGGTCAGGGATGATAAGAGATGCAGGCAGTGCTCAATGTCTTTACGCCTGTGGGATCTATCTGGGGTTATGAGAAGATGATGAGGGAGTTTCTGCTCAACACTGGGAGCACAATAGATGAAGGTAGGCTTGCCAAAGGCGGGAGCAAGCTTACAGAGGAATACACTGATGAATGTGCAGTCTGCGAGATGAGCTCAGACGATTTTTCAGCTCTGGGCTCTCCAGAGAAGGTGAGGATTGTGAGCAGGGACGGCAGGCACAGCGTAACCGTCTATGCAGTCCCAAAAGACTCTGCATTGCCCGGCCAAGTCTTCATGCCCAGAGCCATCTGGGCCAATGTGATAGTGGACCCTGAGACCTTCTCCACAGGCTCTCCACTTTACAAGGGAAGCCCGGTGATGATAGAGCCTGCAAGTGATGAGGTATTAAGCGCTGAAGACCTGGTCCAAAAACTGTACCTCAGAGGCAGAAAATGACATTCAAGAATATCATCTGTCCAGTCTGCGGCGCGTCGTGCGACGACATCCAGGTCGATCTTGGACCTGGAGGCCTGACCACCAGAAACGCCTGCAAGATGGGCAATGCCAAGTTCCAGGAGGTTGCAAGCCCTCACAGGATAAGAGAGCCCATGATAATGGATGGCGGAAAGCATGTCAAGGTCGCCTGGAAAGAGGCAGTCTCAAAGGCCGCGTCAATACTTGCAAAGTCTAAGCGACCGCTCATATTCATGGGCAGCGAGACGTCATGCGAGGCCATGGAGGTCGGGCTCCACCTGGGAGAGTACCTGGGCGGCGTTGTAGACTCAAACTCCACTGTATGCCACGGTCCAACAGCCATGGGCATCCAGGAGGCGGGGCGCGTGGGAGCCACGGCCGGCCAGAGCAAGAGCAGGTCGGACCTGGCGGTCTACTGGGGCTCAAACCCTCTTGAGTCGATGCCCAGGCACATGTCCCGTTACTCTATCTACCCCAGGGGATACTGGACACGGAGGGGGCGGTTTGACAGGACTGTAATCGTCGTGGACCCAAGAAAGTCAATAACTGCCGATAATGCTGACCTCCACATCCAGCTGAGGCCAAACACTGATTATGAACTACTGTCAGCTCTTCTGACGTTGCTTCACGGCAAGAGGCCGCATCATTCAGTAGAGGAGGTCACGGGCGTGACCATCTCCCAGATGGAAGAGATGCTCGAGATGATGAAAGGCTGCAACTTCGGGGCCATCTACGTAGGCCTGGGAATTGCTTCATCCTACGGCAAGCACAGGAACGCCGAGCTGGCATTCAACCTTGTCAAGGAGCTGAACGGCCACACCAAGTTCGTTATAGGCGCCCTGCGAGGCCACTGCAATGTTGCAGGGTTCAACCAGATCGCCTCTTACCTGTACGGCTATCCATTCGGCCTCGACTTCTCTCATGGATATCCAAGGTACAACCCCGGAGAGTTCACTGCAGTAGATCTGCTAAGGGAGCGAGATGTGGATGCAGCTCTGATACTATCAGCGGACCTGGTGTCTCACTTCCCTGCAGCCTGCGCCGAGTACCTGGCAGAGATTCCAGTGGCCTGCATAGATATAGCGCCCTGTCCCACCACCATGGTCTCAGATGTGGTCCTGCCTGGTGTGATAGATGCCATGGAGTGCGACGGAACATTCTACAGGCTCGATGATGTGCCCATCTACTTCCAGTCGTTCACAGTCTCGCCATTCGAGTTCACACAGAGCAATGAGCACACTATGAAACAGATCTTTGAGGCTGTAAAACAGATCAAGGGATAGTGGCTGTGATCGTATCCGAGCAAGATCGATATCTGGGATGTGCTGCCTGCAACAGCCTGCTGATGAGGGGCCTGCAATGCCAGGTCCTCAAATAATTTTTCGCAGGCAATGCTTCAGTTGATAGTTCTCTTTTTTCTTGCAGGGGTTGGAAGGTACTTTCCAAGCATGCTCCCCAGGTCGCTCATCCTCACAGGCTTGGCCATGAAGTCGTCCATGCCGGCATCAAGGCACGTCCTCCTGCTCTCCGGGCAGATATAGGCCGTGAAGGCTATGATCCACGGCTGCTTACCGTCCGGGCAGAGGCTTCTGATCTTCCGGGCCGCGGTAAGGCCATCCATCTCTGGCAGCCTTATGTTCATCAGCACCAGGTTATATGATCGCTTCTTGAGGGCATCCAGCACCTTTTGGCCGCTGTCTACTGCATCCGCCCTGTATCCCAGGCGGCCAAGCATCAGCATGGTGACCTTCTGGTTTGCCGGGTTGTCTTCTGCGAGCAGCACTCGTATAGAGCTATTGTCGTCCACCAACACTACGCCTAACCTCCATGCCTTAACAGGTCACAGTTAAATGAATTATAAATAGATCTTGTAACGACGACAATAAAAGTTTGTTGGGAATTAACTCCACGCATACTTCTTAAAGAATCCCTATGCAAATGCTGGGATCTGCCGATGTCCTGCGCTAACTTTGCCCTCCTGGCAGGCGTGAAAATAAAATCAGATCTCAGCAGAGATAGATTCGCTTAAAGTGAAACCCATAAAAAGAGTTTTATCTCTACTAGAGGTACAGCTTCAGCTCTAGTAGAGATGCAGATCGGCCCACGGTATTCCGTATTCCGTATTCCGTATTCCGTATTCCGTATTCCGTATTCCGTATTCCGTATTCCGTATTCCGTATTCCGTATTCCGTATTCCTTATTCTCCTGGTGCTCTAAAATGAGAGCGGGCTTGCGTTGGAAGCTTCTATGCCGAAGTCCCCGTCCCCCATGCTGGAGTTCATTGTCTGGCGTGCTGTTGCATTGTAGGTTATCACATTGCTATTCTGGTCGGGTCCCATGCCTGGCATGGCTGTGGGTCCGGTTACATTGTTCTGGGCGCCTGTGCTGTTGTCGAATACAGGTGGAGACACCGGTCCTAGAACTGCCAGGCCGCCTGGGGTGCTGGTGTTTCCATCTATGAAGCTAAGCATGCTAAGGCGGGCAAGATCAATAGAGGCAACTAATGTTCCATTGTTATTGTTCGAGTTATTGTTCGAAGTTCCATTGGTTGAAGCTCCATAGGTCGCTCTGACGTGCTGTCCGGTTATGTTCTCGTCAGCTATTGAGAAGTCTGCGACGCTTCCTGTCATTGGCGGCCCGTTGTTCACTATAGTATTGGTTATGTTGGCCTCGACCGCTGATGCGGAATCTGAGCCGGCATCATACGATCCAACAAGGGTCGATGATATGTAGTTATTTCCTGCCCAGGCATTCTTGGCGCTGATAGCGGATCGCATATCAATCCTAGTGGCGCTACTCTCAGCAGTTAACGGGATTGATGTGCTGTTTGTGACATTTCCATTGTCATTTGCAGCCAATCCTACACCACCGCCAGATCCAGAACCATCTCCCAGACCTGTACCATTTCCAGAACCTGAGCCGCCGCCAGATACTGGACCGGCACCGCTACTATTGCTATTTCCAGTTTCATTGCCGTTGCCGTTGCCGTTGCCATTCCCTGAGGTAGTGGTGCTTGTGCTGTTCCTCGATGTGGCATTGACAGAGCCGTTGGATATCATCGACTCTGCTGAGGCAGATGTGGCTGGGAAGCTGGTGTTTGTCCTGACTACGGACACGTATGTGTTGGCGGTACCTGTTGCGTTAATGAAGCTGCGGCCCATAGTTGTGTTCGTATCATTGTTGGAGCCGCCATCAGTTGTGTTCGTCATATTATTGAAGCCGCCGCCCATGGTGTTTGTGGCATCAGAGCGCAGCCTGCTGGATGCAAGGGCAATGTCACCTGGTGCATATGCATTGGCCATGCCGCCAAGTGCTCCTTTGACCATTGCAAGGGTGCTCTCATTTCCCATGCCCGTTCCAGTCATGTTCCCGTTTGAGTTATTTCCGTTTGAGTTATTTCCGTTTGAGTTGTTCATGTTTGAGATGGTGACTCCATTCGATGTGCCGGCAGTTGCATTGCCCATGACAGTTCCGCCGATGTGGCTCACGCCATCTTTGCCTAGCCTCATGGCTCCAAGATTCTCTATGGACATTGTGGCATTGGATCTGCTCGTGAGGTTGTTTGCCTCAGACATGGATCTTATGTAAGCACTGCCAGAGACATTGCCCTGAGGCGTATCTAAGGATAAGCCGCTTGAGTTGAGTGAGGCCCCGCTATCTAAGTTGACTGAGTGGAGATCTATAGCCCCGTTTACATTTCCAAAGACCGACTTTCCAGGAGCGCCTGTATCGTTGGTCTGTCTTACGTCATATCTGGCATTGCCGACGGCCAAAGCCCGGGTCTGGCCAAATCCAGTGTTCGAGGTGGATGCATTGATATTGGCACTGCCATCGATCTGGTTCGTGTCTGCATTGGCATGGGCATGTGCACTAATCTGTGCATCGCTCATAGCCACGCCCATGAGTGAGGTCTTGGCTACATCGGCATTGACTGTGCCTCCATATCCAACCGTCAGAACATATCCATTTCCATTGGTGGCAGTCATACTCATGGATGTATTGTTGGACCTGGTCCAATGTGAGTAGGCAAAGCCATCTGCACCTTCAGGGAGCTCGGCATGCGCTCTCACTCCTGCAGTGAAGCCAAGCTCAGTTGGAGTGCTCACATCTGTGGTCATAAAATCGCCACCAGATACAATTCCATTTGGTGAGGAGACCATATTGACCGATCCTCCACTAATCACTATATCGACGCATATCGCTGGACAAATCAGGCTCAGACAGGCCAGCAGTATCAGAATTTTCATATGACTTTTCATTCACACACTCCTCCGTAGTTTATAACAGATCGATGCTCTCGTCCGTAATAAGGTGCAACGAAAAAATAATAAGGACAAAATATAAGGTCACAGTTTCTGCTCGATGTTATATTAGGATCTCTATGGAATTATATTATACATCAATAGAGTAACCACGTTCCTTTGTATATGGCTGGCTGCATCTCTCTAAGGCTAGATACAATTGGGGGAGCCAAGGGGGTGATGAGGGCTATTCATGCCCCTTTTTGCATCGCCACGAGAACCAGACATGTTGATCTGATATGTTCTGTCCAAAAGAGACGACAAAAAAGTACGGCAGTTTGGAGTGTTGAGCTCGAGGCCGTCTCCGGGTTTAGGATTTGACCACTAGCTTAAACTATACCTTCACTAAAGCAGGTACCTCACCTCCCTGGCAGGGCTTGTGAGCCATGAGTGGACATCTGAAAGCACATTCTCGTTTATAGGTCCCTGAGGCTGAATCCAGTCTTTTGCAGGATAGAAGGTGTGACCGAGGCCCGGATAGGTTATCAGTGTGTGATCAGGATGCTTTGCGGCCGTAAGCCTCTGCTCCAGCAGCAGGGCGTTCCTGACCTGGACCTGGGTATCATTCTCACCATTGAGGATAAGGATGCTTGCAAAGACGTTGCCTATGATGTCCAAGGTGCTATTTAAGGCGAAGAAAGACCTCAGCCACATATAACCCGGCACCTCCTCGCTGGTGGTGACCAGCTCAAACCTCTTGACCAGCAGAGGCTTCAGGTCACCCTGTATGCTGATGTTGCCGCTTCTGTTCTCACTTATCTCAGGATACCACTGGTACTGGTCGGTGGTATTATTTTTCTCTATCATCCCTGCAGCCTGCAGGGGTGCTATGGTCTCACCGTCACGTCCCATAGTCAAAGCCACTTCCTCTATGGACAGCTGGCCATTGTGATCGGGGTCCATATCCTCTTCTGCAAAGGCAAGAGTCCTGTTCACCAGCTGGAAGTACAGTATATCTCTTAGGTTATCAGCAAATGCTGCCATGAGAACTATCTTCTTGATCGCTCTCTCTTCTGAGGCGATACTGATGGCGATGGCAGTTCCCTCGCTGTGGCCAAGAATGGTTATATCGCTCCTATCCACCTCAGGCTGGCCTTCGAGGACCTTTATGGCTTTTTCTGCATCACCTTTCAGGTCCTGGAAGGTGGCATTGTTAAGTATGCTCGCGTTCAGTATAGTGCCGTTAAGCCCAACGCCTCTCTTGTTGTACCTCAGAACCACAAAGCCTCTGGATGAGAGGTACTCGGCGATCTGGAGAAAAGGCCTGGAAGGACGATCCGATCCTGTCACCAGTGGAGGGAGGTATTCATTCATGTCAGTTGCGCCGCTGCCCTGGATGAGGAGGATTCCAGGAAATGTTCCATTGCCCTCAACTGGCAAGGTCACTTCGGCATCAGTCTTCAGGCCGGAGCCGAGGTCTATGACCAGGTCCCTGTGGGCGATGACGTCCTGGGCTGTGCATGCCGGGATTGTTGAGATGACCAAAGTTACAAGAGTGTAAATTAGCGCGGCTCTCTTTGCTTGAATTACAGGCAATTTAGATCTTGGTAAATAACCTTTAGAAAAGGCCATAATCATTAGTTCATCTCATCAATCTTAAATTTTTAGTTAAGTTGAAGACGATCCCGTCTTGTGTCTTTCTGACCACTCATAGATCCTCTGCTGCGGCCACATATAGGCGATAACCTGATGAGCTTGGGAGTGATAATACTTTCATGGTCTTCAGGGCGATTGGGAGAATACCTATGTGGCCTGCCCGGCTTGAGCTCATGAGCATTCATGATCGAGGCAGCTCTGGCGATAAAAGGGATTGTGATGTCTAAAGCTTACAGCAATTCATGCCTCAGCCTAAATGCAGATGTCCCCTAGATTCAGCCTTAACGTACGACTCTGGGCAGTATTGACTGCCCTATCAGTCCTGATGCTGCAAGACCTGCTCTCAAGCAATGTCTCCATAGGCAGGCTGCTCTTTCCTCACGACATGCTCTTCAGCGAGATGGTGCTAAACCAGATCTGGAACGCAGTGAAGCTGGCGGTCTTTATTCCCTCGGCCCTCTCCTGGTTCCTGGATAAAAGAGTCATGCTTCGAAGATCCATGATCCTCGGCAATGCTCTATTGACAACTGAGCTCTTTGTGAGCACCATACTTCTCGTGCTTCATCTAAGCGCAGTCACCTCAGCAGAGGGCAGCCTCCTGATAAGGGATACAACTCTTGTCATCCTGATCAACCTGCTCATCTTCTCTCTATGGTACTGGATCATAGATCAACCCAGCATAAAAAAAGACGGCCAGGGCAGGCATGAGGCTTGGGATTTCCTCTTTCCTCAGAGGGCAAGCAGCATTCCCGGATATGAGGACTGGGCACCACGCTACATAGATTACCTTTTCCTGGCCTTCACCACCACGTTTACCTTCGGGCCTGCAGATACACTTCCCTTATCAGGGCGAGCTAAGGTGCTGATGATCCTGCAGTCAGCCATATCCGTGGTCAACATTGTGGTCCTGGCCGGGTATTCTCTCAACCTCTTGAACAGGAACTGATGTGGCCCCATGACTTTAAAGATAGGCCCAGAACTCAAAGAAATGCCAGCACTACGTTCTGGGCAAGGCGCTAACAGCTGGGCCTCTGGCGCCAGCGACCCCCTCGCCTCAGGGACAGGTTCGAGAAAAAATGATTTAAGGAAGCTTTTGCCTCACCACCTTGTACAGCTCCATAGCTGCAAAGACTGCCAGCGCCATAACCAGCAGCTCAGTCCACTGATCCAGCGGCACTGGATGGATGCGCAGGACATCGCTTAGCCATGGCGTATACATGGCAGCCACATGGATCAGCGTGGCCCCCAGGGTTCCAAAGAGGAGCAGCGGATTTCTAAGCGGGCTCATGCGTAATGTCGGATGCAGCTCAGATCTGCTGGCAAAGACCATGGCATTCTCAAACAGGACCATGAGAAGCATGGTGTTGTTCCTGGCATCATCCAGGGACCACCCTTTAATTATGAGCCAGTAGTACAGGGCAAATGCCAGACCACCAATGATTACTGCAGCCATTACCATCCTTTCAATCATGAGGCGGTTGAATATCGGCTCTTTTGGCGACCTTGGAGGCCGATTCATCTCGCCGCCCTCAGCAGGCTCGAAGGCCAAAGCCACGTCCTGGATGCCGTTTGTGACCAGGTTTAACCAGAGGAGCTGTACTGCCAGGAGCGGGAGGGGCATATTAAGGATCAGGGCCAGTATGAATATGAACAGCTCTGCGGCCCCGGTGGAGACAGAGAAGAAGATGACCTTTCTTATATTGCCATATGTTACCCTGCCCTCCTCGATTCCGGCCACTATTGATGCAAAGTTGTCATCTGTGATGATCAGGTCGGCGCTCTCCCTGGCAACGTCCGTCCCGCCCTTTCCCATGGCCACTCCAACGTGAGCCGCGTGAAGGGCAGGTGCATCATTGGCTCCGTCGCCAGTCACGGCCACAATCCTGCCCTGGCGCACCAGAGAATTGGCTATGAGCACCTTTTGCTGGGGCTCGACCCTGGCAAAGACCCTGCCCCTGGAGGTCAGGGCGTCCACTGCTTTATCTCCAGCCTCAACTGCCGCCTTCAAGTCTGATCCCGTGACCACCTGTTGTGGGCCCTCAGCCAGCCCGAGCTCCTTGGCTATGGCCAGAGCCGTAGTGGGGTGATCCCCTGTGACCATGGCAACCTCAACCCCGGCGCTGTGGCAGGCATCTACCGCACCCTTGGCCTCAGGCCTGAGTGGATCTATCATTCCAACCAGGCCGAGGAAGGTCAGGCCCTTGAGAGAATCTTCCCGGAACTCCTGACCTTCAGGGAACTGGCCTGAGGCCAGTGCAATGATGCGGTAGCCTGCACTGGCAAGGCTGCTGGCCAGGTCCTCGACGGCCTTTGCATCCAGCGGCCGATCATCTCCGGGACCAGCCATGGAGCTGCACATCTTAAGGAGCTTCTCTGGCGCGCCCTTGACGAAGGCGATCCTGCCCTCGCGGCTCTCGTGAAGTGTGGCAGAGAACTGACGCTCTGACTCAAAAGGTATCTGATCGATCCTGGAAAAAGACTTCAGCTCATCCTGCTGGATGATGCCGGCCTTAAGAGCCATGATCAGCAGCGCCACGTCTACTGTATCGCCGTGGCTGGTCCAGGCTCCATCCCTTAAGCCCACGAACCCCTCATTGGCCAGGACGGCGGCCCCGGCCAGCCTCTCCATGAGAGCTTTTTCTTCATCGGTCAGGGCACCGTGTGAGGTGACGACCGATCCCTCTGGAGACAGGCCTGCGCCCGTCACCACCCAGGGTTCCTGGCCAGGTATGGCGATACGGCTCACAGTGAGCTGGTTCATGGTGAGAGTGCCCGTCTTATCCGAGGCGATATAATTGCAGGAACCCAGGGCCTCGACTGCCACCAGCCTCCTTACTATGACGTTTCTCTTGGCCATTCTTGACATGCCTATGGCCAGGGCTACGGTCATGGCCACTGGCAGGCCTTCAGGAACTGCGGCCACTGCCAGGGCTACGGACTGGAAGAAGATATCGTAGATGGGCTCTCCCCTGTAGAGCTCAACTGCAAAGATGATGGCCACAGCGACTGCCACGCCAATGGCGATCTTGGAGTTGAACCTCTCCATGCGGATGATCAGGGGAGGCTTGGTCTCGGCTTTGCCGCTGAGAGATGCGGCAAGCCTTCCAACCTCGGTGTCCAGGCCCGTTGCAACTACAACGCCTCTTCCCCGGCCTGTGATCACAAGCGTCCCTGCAAAGGCCATGTTCTCTATATCGCCTAAAGGCACATTCGCGTCCAGGACCATCCCGGGATCTTTGGAATCAGGCATTGACTCCCCTGTGAGAAGCGACTCATCCACCTCCAGGCCCTGTGATGAGATCAGCCTCACATCGGCCGGCACCTTGCTGCCCGACTCCAGCAGGACCACGTCCCCGGGCACCAGCTCCTCAGCATCGGCCTCAAATTCAGTGCCGTCTCTTATGACCCGGGTCCTGGTATGGACCAGTCTCCTCAGAGCCTCAGCGCTGCGCTGTGCAGAGTACTCCTGGAATGTGCCTATGCTGGCGTTGACCATCAGGACTACGAAGATGAATATGGCATCAGACCACTCTCCAAGCAGGAGCGAGGCTGCTGCTGCCAGAAGCAGGATGTAGATCAGGGGGCTCAAGAACTGGCGCATGAAGTAGGTGCCAACACCTGGGAGCCTGGGCTTTGGCAGGGTGTTTGGGCCAAACTCTTTTATCCTCTTTTCAGCTTCAGAGCTGCTTAAGCCATCGGGTGATGAGTTCTGCACCCTCAGAACTTCATCTGATGGTAGTGCATGGGGGTTCTGGACTGCCTTCAACCAAGATCAGCCTTCCTGAGGCCCGCTGGAAGTACAAAGGCCCATGATTTCATGAAAAACTATTGGATGTGATGAGAGATCACTGTTGCGGTGACGAATCAGGTGCTAGGTGATCAGTTCGCTTTGCATATGCTCAGGCATTCATGATGAAGATATAAAATACTGTGAACATAACCTTCTAATAAGGGCACGCCCAGGGTTCTCAGGATAAGAGGGGCTATGGTAGACATTATATCAGCGGTACTGATCATTGCCGGCCTGTGCATCTTTGAGGCTGTGAGCAGCGTGGACAATGCCATCATCAATGCCGAGGTCCTCTCCACCATGGGGCCCAGGGCCCGGAGGTGGTTCCTCCTCTGGGGCATGATCTTCGCCGTATTCGTGGTGAGGGGCCTCCTGCCATGGATGATCATCTGGGCGACCTCGCCTTCTCTCGGCCCTGTGGGCGCCCTCCTAAGCACATTCAGCAACGATCCTGCAGTGGCCGCGGCCATAGAGGCGTCTTCTCCAGTGCTCCTGCTTGGCGGCGGGACATTCCTGGTCTTCCTCTTCCTGCACTGGATCTTCCTGGAGCCTAAACACTATGGTCTCCGGGGAGAGCGCTTCATCAGCTCTAAGGGCATCTGGTTCTACAGCGCAGTATCGGTGCTCCTGACCGTCCTTGTCTGGGAGGCCTTGAACCGGGACCCATTCATGGCTCTTGGAGCGGTCACCGGCTCCACGGCCTTCTTCATAACCCATGGCTTCAGGCAGAACGCTGAGGAGAACGAGAGACGGCTCATGGGCGGCGGGATGTCTGACTTGAGCAAGATCCTCTACCTGGAGGTCATAGACGCCACATTCTCAATAGACGGGGTGCTGGGGGCCTTTGCATTCACACTGTCCGTGCCGCTCATCCTCCTTGGAAACGGCCTGGGCGCGATAGTGGTCAGACAGATGACCATTGGGAACATAGAGAGGATAAAGAGGTACAGGTACCTCAAGAATGGGGCCATGTATTCCATCCTCTTCCTGGGTGCCATCATGATCGCAGATGGATTCGGGGCACATATTCCAAGCTGGCTCTCGCCAATCATCACATTTGCTGTGATTGGGTACTTCCTCTACAGGTCCAGGATGGAGATGGATGCTGAACCCATATCCATTTGAATAACATATTTTTATATACTAATTTAAAGCCTCACATTATGGCAGGTTCATGTCGTCTGGGACTGCCAGGCTTGCCTGGAAAGACCTGGCCACCATTGGGTTGGCGATAGTCTCTGGCATGCCCAGCTCTTTCAATACCCTGCGAGTGAGCTCTATTGGCTCCAAACCAGGGGAGTCTGCTTCGACTTTTTTAACGGCCCTGTGAACCTGCTGCAGATACGTCAGGCCCTCATCCATGATCTGGTAAGCCATATCTCCTCGCCTCGGATCGTCCCAGGCTGCGAGAAGAAGATCGATCCCATCCAGGGCCCTGAGCCGCTCTATCGACCTGGCGGATTGGAGGATGTCATCGTAAATTGGCAGATCCCCTGCAATGGGCACTGCATCCGCTGAGAAGAGCGCCCGCTCTTCTGGGAGCCAGAGAGATATCGAGCCCCGCGAGTGGCCTGGAGTATGAATCACCCTCATGCTCAGCCCATCTCCGAGATCTATGAGATCTCCGTCCTGAAGCGGGCGGTCGACCTTTACAGGCCCGCCCACAAGCGAGCTAAATCCAGGAACAGGGCGTTCCCTGGCCTGAAGATCTACATCCTCAATCCAGTCGATCTCAGCGGAGTGAGCAGCCACAGTGCAGCCTGATGCCGTTTTTACTGTCTTTGCGGCTCCGATGTGATCCGGATGGGAGTGGGTGAGGACTAGAAGGGAGATCTCCTCAGGGCTTCTCCCTGTCTTTTTCAGGTAATCGAAGATCGCCCTCTCTGATGAGGCAACTCCGCTATCTATGAGACTGATTTTCTCTCCGTATATGAGATAGGTGTAGACGAACCTGGGGAGCTTGCCTTGAGGCGTCGCCACCTGGAAGGGGACCTTCAAGGCATGTATATGATCAGTAATCTGCATTTTGGCCTCGCTTACTTAGCTTGTCTCTCAACTGATACAGCTTGTCCTTTGATTAATCAGTCGGATAGATCTGAATGATGAAAAGGATATCTGATAAAGGATATCGGGGTATTGACAGATGGATATCTCAGGGCTGACGATTCCCAGGCCTTGGTATATGACCGGCACTATTCTAAATGATAGGATAAAATTTATCAACTAAGTTGGAAATATATTATCAGAAGTCTGCATGGCAGATCTAACATAGAGGTCAACCCAATATGCATTCTCTGCTATGCTACTGTTCTGAATTATGTAGAGCATCGGATCCGATGATCAATTGTCTATACAGGTGGTACCAGCAAAATGAAAGAAAGTAAAGAACCCAAATCCATCGATGAGAAAAGCAAGAACCAGCAGCTCGATAATTTTAGGGCGGATTCCAGGGGCACCCATCTCACCACCAATCAGGGTGTGAAGGTTAGCCACACTGATGATTCACTGAAGGCCGGCCCCAGGGGACCAACTCTGATGGAGGACTTCCACTTCAGGGAGAAGCTCACCCACTTCGATCATGAGAGGATACCTGAGAGGGTGGTCCATGCCAGGGGCACTGGCGCTCATGGCTACTTCGAGTGCCTGGAGCCCATGGGCGAGTTCACCAGGGCCAAGTTCCTCTCTGAGAAGGGCAAGAAGACGCCAGTCTTCGTCAGGTTCTCAACAGTTGTGGGATTTAGAGGGTCGGCAGATACTGTCAGGGATGCGAGAGGCTTTGCCACCAAGTTCTATACTGAAGATGGGAACTACGATCTTGTCGGAAATAATATCCCTGTATTCTTCATCCAGGATGGAATAAAGTTCCCAGACCTTGTACATGCAATAAAGCCTGAGCCCGATAATGAGATGCCCCAGGCCTCTGCGGCCCATGACACCTTCTGGGATTTCGTGGCCAGCGCCCCTGAGAACGCCCACATGGTGATGTGGGTGCTGTCAGACAGGGCTTTGCCCAGGAGCTACAGGATGATGGAGGGATTCTCTGTCAATACATTCAGGTTCGTCAATGCAAAAGGAAAGGGGCGATTCATAAAGCTTATCTGGAAGCCAATTTTGGGCGTCCACTCCCTTGTCTGGGATGAGACCCAGAAGCTGGCTGGAAAGGACCCCGATTTCAACCGGCGTGACCTCTATGATGCCATCGATGCCGGCGACTATCCTGAGTACGATCTGTACGTCCAGATGATAGAAGAAGAGGATGAGGACAAGTTCGACTTCGACATCCTGGATGCCACCAAGTTCTGGCCCGAGGAGATAGTCCCTCAAAAGAAGATAGGACGGCTGGTCCTGAACAGAAAGCCGGATAACTTCTTTGCCGAGGTCGAGCAGGTGGCTTTCTGCCCTGCAAATGTTGTGCCAGGGATTGATTTTTCCAACGATCCTCTCCTTCAGGCCAGGCTCTTCTCCTACCTGGATACCCAGCTCATACGCCTTGGCGGCCCGAACTTCCACGAGATACCAATCAACCGCACCCTGGCACAAGTCCATAACAACCAGAGGGATGGATACCATCGGATGACGATCAACACCGGCAAGACGAGCTATTTCCCAAACACCCTGAATGATAACTTCCCAAGGCCTGCATCGGCTGAGGAGGGTGGGTACGTACACTACATGGAGAAGGTGGAGGGTAAGAAGGTTCGAGAGAGGAGCGAGAAGTTCAAGGATAACTTCGGCCAGGCTCGGCTCTTCTGGAACAGCATGGCAGATTTCGAGAAGGATCACATCATCAGGGCCTTCCACTTCGAGATAGGGAAGGTGGAGAGCAAGGAGATCCGCCAGAGGATAGTGGATATGTTCGCCAACGTCGATAAGGGTCTGGCCATAGAGATTGCTAAGGGGGTTGACGCAAATCCACCTTCAAAGGGAGCTGATGCGAGCAAGGCCGGCAGGTCTCCGGCTGTCAGCATGGCCAATACAGTGAAGAACACAATCAAGAGCAGGATGGTGGCCATCCTTGCCGAGGATGGGTTCAATAGCTCTGAGCTGATGGGTGTTAAGAAGGCCCTTGAGGATGCCGGAGGACACGTCAAGATTGTATCTAAATATTTGGGCACCATCAAGGGCGCAGACGGCCAGAATGTGACCGTCGATAAGAGCTTCATTACAACTGTATCAGTCGTCTTCGATGCAATCTTCGTCCCTGGAGGAAAGAAGAGCGTCGATTCCCTGAAGGCAGAGGGAGATGCAATCCACTTTATCAACGAGGTCTTCAAGCACTGCAAGCCCATTGGAGCCATAGGGGAGGGCATTGACCTGCTAAAGGCATCTAGCATTAAGGGTTTGACCTTCTCAGGCCAGAATGGTGGGGTGAAGTCTGAGCTTGGTGTGGTGACTGCAAGTAAGGCCGGGGATGTGGGCTCATTCGCAGACCAGTTCAAAAAAGCGATAGCTGAGCACCGCCACTGGGACAGGGAGATGAAAGATCAGGTCCCGGCCTGATCCTTTTTAGGGGATTATGAGACTAAGTAAGATCATTGCAGTGCTTGCGGCCTGCCTTGCTCTGTCCGCAACGATCCTGATGGGTGCTGTGGGACAGGAGCCTGCTTCCGGGACAGATATGGAGGTCACGGGCCACAGCTTCGTGCCTGAGAAGACGAACTTCAGCGAGGAGCTCATGCAGAACCTGAGCCTACCGGATGAGTTTGAGGTGAACGTCTTTGCCAGGGACCTGAAGAACCCGAGGATTATGGCCGTCGACGATGACGGGACCGTCTATGTGACTGTGCCTGCAGAGAACAGCACAATCGCCTTGGCTGATGCCAACGGTGATGGGATTGCAGACCAAACCCGGGTTGTGATATCAGGGCTCACCCGTGTTCATGGGATAGCCATCCATGAAGGCAGGCTCTACCTGGCAACGCCGACAGAGCTGTACGTCGCCGAGATTGGCCAGGACGGCAACGTGAGCGAGCCACAGGTTGTTGTAGATAACCTTCCAGAGGGAGGTCAGCACCCCAACCGCACCTTCTTCATAGGGCCTGATGGAAAGATATACCTCTCAGTTGGGAGCACCTGCAATGCCTGCATAGAGCCAAACCATGAGCATGCAACAATACTCCAGATGGAGACAAACGGCAGCAGCCGCAGGATATACGCCCGTGGCCTCAGAAACACTCTGGGCTTTGCCCTGCACCCTGTCACTGGTGAGATGTGGGGTATGGACCAGGGCACTGACTGGCTGGGAGACGATCAGCCCCCTGAGGAGCTAAATAGGATCGTTGATGGTGGAAACTATGGCTGGCCGTGGTGCTACGGCAAAGGCGAGGTCAACCAGGTCATGTCCCAAAAGCCCGAGAACATGACCAAGGAAGAGTACTGTGCTACGTCTGAGCCTTCTGTGCTGGAGTACCAGGCCCACAGCTCTCCAATTCAGTTCATCTTCTACAACGCCACTCATTTCCCGGCAGAGTACAGGAATGATGCATTCATCACCTTCCGGGGCTCCTGGAATCGCGAGCCTGCAACGGGCTACAAGGTGGTAAGGGTACTCTTCGATGACAGAGGCCAGCCCACGGGATTTGAGGACTTCATGACAGGGTTCCTCTCCAGGGATGGAAATGCATTCTTTGCAAGGATTGCAGGCCTTGTAGTGGCAAGCGATGGTTCTCTGCTTATAGGGGACGATACAAACGGGGTGATCTACAGGGTATCTTATCAGGGCAATCAGACGGCTTAAAGGATGGCTAAAATTCAGGGCTGCGTCTGAGGCGTCAGGTTTGGACCTGCCCAGGACAACTCATTTTTTCAAGCCTTAAGAGATTTATTCTCATCTTTCAGGCTCGATTAAAAGCCAGAATCTCACGAGAAAAGGGATCATGGCGTTTCTAGGGCGGATCCCAATTCCCAATGTCCAATGTGCTTGTTGTCACTCTCGACCGTGATCTGTCCCCTGACCCCATGGTGTGGGATCAGCACGTTTGAGCCAGGCAATGAGCAATAGACAAAAAAAATGGCGGCACTACGTTCTGGGACAGGCACTAATAGGCTGAGCTGCCATTCATGGCCGTGACACCAGGGCACAGCAGCAGGGGTGCCCTCTAGATTCAGACTAAGCGTACCGATCCGAGAAGAAGAAACGTAACTTTCTTGGCCAGGCGCTAATATGGCATTAGCTAGTCTTCTGGTGCCGTACCCACAAAAGCACGGCCGCAGATGATGATCACTCAAGATTCAGGTTGAGTGCCCTAATTAGAGGAGAACGATAACTTTCTGGGCTAGGCATTAACTACCTGGGCGTCTCAGGCCGTACTCCCTAAAGCGCGTCCGCGGGAGGACATTTATGATTATAGGCAAGCGCTAGCCAAGAATGGTTCGAGAGAAGATGACAGGGCCGTTGCACTTCAAGGATATCGGGCACATGTGAATCTGATACCATCATTCTCTTGCTGTATCTCAGGCCTAGATATGGGAGTGTTCCCCGCGGACGCGGGGTCAGGGGTGGCCGGCCGCGGCCTTGAGCGGCAGCCCAGGGCATATGGTACGGCCCAAAAGTTCGTGCATGCTAAGTCATCTAATGCACTGATCGTGACCACCTCAGAGATCTCTACATGAAACGTTGTTCCTTGAGAGCATGGTTATGGAAAGCATGGTTATAGAATGTTTTGATGAGAATGCGATTGTTCTTTCACCCCCTACTTGAGCACGTTGCACGAAATGCCTGGATAATAATTGCTGCGACCTTGAATTCAAGAGAAAAACAATCGCAATCCAGGGGGAAATGTAATTTACAGCAACGTCCGACTCATCCAGGGATCTATTGAGCCACTCCGCAAGAGATCATGGCATAAATTGGAGTTGACAAATTCTCCAATCAAATAAGCAAAGGCTCTTATTTGCCACTTCACATCAAATGCACATCGACACAGGAATCCATCACATGAATGCAAATTCAAATGATAATCAGCACCGTGCGATCTTACAGGATATAGCAGATATCGCAATGATTGAGAGGGGACTTCGCCCTGACTTTTCTGCCAGTGCACTAAAAGAGCTTGCCAAAATTCAGGCTCCGGCAAGTGCGAACTGCGAGAATGCGAGTGATCTCAGGGAACTGCTCTGGGCGTCCATTGATAACGACGACTCAAAAGACCTGGATCAGCTGACAGTCGCCGCTGCTATGCCAGGCGACTGTATCAAGGTGCTGGTGGCTATATCAGACGTGGACGCTCTCGTGAAAAAAGGATCGGCCATAGACTGGCAGGCGCGCCACAACACGGCCTCGGTCTATACAGCAGCCAAGATATTTCCAATGCTTCCTGAAAAGCTCTCCACAGACCTCACGTCCCTGAACCTGAACCAGGACCGCCTGGCAATCGTGGTTGAGATGGTGATAGGCCATGATGGGTCGCTTCAGAATTCAGATGTATACCGTGCAGCAGTCCGCAATCATGCAAAGCTCACATACAACAGCATAGGAGCATGGCTGGAAGGAATCGGCCCTGAGCCAGACGCAGTTGCAGCCGTTGAGGGGCTGGCAGAAAATCTGCGCCTGCAGGACAGAGCCGCGCAAAATATGAAGAGCCTGCGGCAGGCTAAAGGGTCGCTCAGTCTTGAGACCATTGAGGCAAAGCCGGTATTTGAGGGCGATTCCATCCTCGATCTGGAGGTGGAAGAGACAAACCGCGCCAAGGAGATCATCGAGGACTTCATGATCGCTGCAAATGGAGTGACAGTCCGGTATCTCACAACCATGGAAGTTCCCTCAATCCGCCGCGTGGTACGCACCCCAAGGCAGTGGGAAAGGATAGTCGAGATTGCAGCGCAGCGCGGGTTCAATCTTCCTGAAAGCCCTGATTCAATTGCCCTTGAGGAGTTTCTGATAACGGAGAAAGCCGCCGACCCCCTCAGGTTTCCAGATCTCTCTTTAGCAGTGATCAAGCTGCTGGGCTCTGGCGAATACATAGCAGAGCATCCAGGAGACAACGGCACAGGACACTTTGGCCTCGCAGTCAAGGATTATGCCCACTCCACTGCACCAAACCGCCGGTACCCGGATCTAATTACGCAGCGCTTACTGAAAGCCGCAATGGATGGAAGAACTCTGCCCTATAGCAAGCACGAGCTGGATGAGCTGGCAGCTCAGTGCACTGAAAAAGAGAACATGATCAACAAAATCGAACGTCAGGTCACAAAATCCGCTGCTGCGCTCCTGCTTGAATCCAGAATCGGAGAGCAGTTTGATGCCATGGTTACAGGCGCATCTCCAGAGGGCACATGGGTCCGGCTTCTGGATATGCCAGTTGAAGGGATGCTCACGGACGGGTTTCCGGGAGCTGATGTAGGCGACAGGGTTCACGTGCATCTGATATCCGTAGACGTCGAGCGCGGATTTATTGATTTCAGGATAGATGGTAGTGCTAGTAGAGCGGATCCCTCATAGATCATGACGATGAGTCCAAAAGCCCTATGGAAGATGCTAAGAGATGTCTACCATGGCTGGAGAGATGATAAGGCCTCCAGACTTGCAGCTGCCCTGGCCTTCTATACCATACTATCTCTGGCACCCGCCCTGGTCATAGTAATGGCCATTGCAGGCATTGCCTTTGGTGAGCTGGCAGTTCGGGAAGAGATTGTAATCACCATCCAGAGCCTCGCGGGCAGAGATGGAGCCGACGCCATAGAGATGGTTATGGAGAATGCTGCAATGCCGGGATATAGCACAATAGCAGAGACTGCAGGACTCATCATCCTCATCTTCGGATCCTCGGAGGTGTTCATTCAACTAAAAGATTCATTAAATGAGATCTGAGATGTGAATCCGAGGTCCGATAGGGGCATCATTGGCGCCATCAGGGAATATTTCTTCTCTTTTGGCATGATTGCGGAGATTGGGTTCCTGCTCCTGGCCACCTTGGTGGTCAGTTCAGCTTTATCGGCCTTTGGGACTTTCATAGACGGGCGTCTGCCAGATAATGAGATCCTTCTTAGAGCGGTCAACTTTCTCATATCCTTCGCTGTCATCACCCTCCTCTGTGCCGTTATGATATAGAACTCACTGACAGGGCCCTATTGAAAGCTCGATGCCGGAAGATTTATCTTCCATAAAATCTTTACACATATGAAGTTATAGGGCCAAATGAAACGACCTCAGCTACAACCTAAGCTATACTGCTGGGGTCGTCCGCCAGTGTCAGGATGTATCGCTCATCGCCACACATGCGGACCGGCTATGCTTTATGGCCCGCTATATCTCCAGGATTGATCTTGCCTGCCTACCAGGCCAGAGTCTGCCGGTGGATAGTGGATATTTCAAACCTCAGTGTCTAAGTGGCGATGAATCAGGTCAGCTGCATCCCATAGGAGGATTGCTATGGCAGGATATGTAGCCAATATCGAGAAGAAGTCGCTGGAAAATGAATACTTCCGCCAGGTACTGTTTACGGGATCGCACAGCCAGCTGGTCGTGATGTCTATTGCGCCCGGCGAGGATATAGGCATGGAGACCCATGACGATGTCGACCAGTTCATCAGGATAGAGGCCGGGACCGGGAGTGCTATCCTTAACGGAGAGAAACACAATCTGAAGGACGGCTCTGCTGTGGTCATCCCTGCTGGGACAGAGCACAACATAGTCAACAGTTCACGATCCGAGCCTTTGAAGCTCTATACGATCTACTCGCCCCCGGAGCATCCTCCTGGGACAGTCCACAAGACCAAAGCCGAAGCCCAAGCACATTAAAAGTAGCTGTGAATGCAAGAGGAGCTCAGGTAGTGCATCTCTTGCAAAAAGTCGCGAATGCTCTGCCAATGTTCCAAGGCTGTTGCAGCCTGTGCTAAAAGCATTTAAGAAAGTAATTAGGGATCCAATGCCCTCAAAAAATGAGTTTAAAACCATCTGGACGATCCTGAAGGAGACCTACCAAGGCTGGAGAGATGATAAAGCTTCCAGCCTTGCCGCGTCCCTAGCCTTTTATACTATACTATCCCTTGCACCCATCCTGGTCATAGTAATAGCCATTGCAGGCCTTGCCTTTGGTGAGACGGCTGTTCGGGAAGAGATTGTAAACGCCATCCAAAGCCTGGTGGGCAGAGATGGAGCCGACGCCATAAGGCTGGTTATGGAGAATGCGGCCAGGCCTGGACACAGCATTTTAGCTGCAACGGTGGGCATAATCACCCTGCTCTTCGGGGCATCAGGTGTGTTTATTCAGCTAAAGGATTCCCTCAATACCATCTGGGATGTGAAGCTGAGGCCGGGTAGGGGCATCTCCGGCACCATCAGAGACTATTTCTTCTCTTTTGGCATGATAGTGGGCATTGGGTTCCTGCTTCTGGCGTCCCTGGTGGTCAGTGCAGCCTTATCGGCCTTTGGGACTTTCCTTGGTGAGTATATTCAAGCAAATGAGATCCTTCTTAGAGCCATTAACTTCATTATATCCTTTGCAGTCATCACCTTCCTCTTTGCCCTGATCTATAAAGTAATACCTGACGCGGAGATCGCCTGGAGCGACGTCTGGATAGGGGCCGGCGTCACCTCCCTGCTCTTCACTGTGGGCAAGTTTCTGATAGGGCTTTACCTTGGCCATAGCTCTGTGGGATCAGCTTATGGTGCAGCAGGCTCCCTGGTGATACTCATGATCTGGGTCTATTACTCGGCCCAGGTCTTCCTCCTGGGCGCGGAGTTCACACAGGTCTATGCCGAAAGGCGTGGGTCAAGGATCAAGCCTGAAGATAGCGCCATGAATGTAGCCGATGAGAAGAAGCCTGCAGAGAAATTATCAGAGAAGAGCGATACCAAGACATCCTGCACACGAATCTGTCAAAAAGAGTTTCAATATAAATAAACCGAAAAGAGCAGAAGGGTTCCAAGGAACATTGGCTTAGGGAGACGAAACAAGTAATCTACCCCTAAGCAGAGCAGCTCTCAGAGCCTGCCGATAATCCATTCAGTCACCCCAGAAGGGGATCTGATTATAAGCTTCCTTAGTAAGCTTAATGCCGCAGTTAGGGCAATCAGTAGGAATGCGGCGTTTCAGATCCTCGGTAAGCAGGCTCTCATCAGGTATTACCACCGTATACCTGTAGCAGGAATGGCATGTGTATTCTAGTTCGTCCATCGTCCTTCACCAATCATCGATCTTCATATGATCTTTCATCTTCTCCTTTTCCGTATCCGCCTAGATAGCTATACAGAAGTGCATAATTAAATAAGTAATCTGACATAAGTAACGTAACTATGGCACGTTACGGTAAATAACGATTTTAATAGTTATTCATAGGTAAGCATGCAGGAGACCCCTCTCCTTTAGGTGAGGGGAGGAATGCCGTACCTGCTCCAATATACCGATATCATGAAATATCATATATAATATAATGTAATATAATATAATACCGGCCTGAAATGGCTGAATGCATCTACACGGTCAATTGCAAAATGGCACCAACTCAGGAACAGATGTCCGAGATAGAAGACACTCTAAAAGCGTTCGCTGATGCTTGTATTTGGATCAATTCCAATGTAGATGCCAGGATATTCGCGTTCAGAGAGCTAGATGAGATGGTCAGCCTGACCCTTCTGAGATCAAGACAAAGGATCAAACTCGTCCTGAGCGACTATCAAAAAGATCGGCTGAGGGGTTCGAGGCCGACCAGTGCTACTCTTTGCAGAAAGGCAATACTATATCAACATCCAGATCAAATTCATCAACCGATTGGATCTGCTTCCAGACGAACTCATTCCTGTTCTCACGCGTCTGCTTCATGATCTCATTGAAGGTCTCATCGATATGTACTCCTCAAAGGATATTCCCCAGGGCACAACATTTGCCAGTTGGAATGTCATCTTTCCTCGTCAGCCAGCATCAGCCTCTGGATCGAGTCTTGGCTATGACATTCAGCTCCTATCAGCAAAGTTTGAATCCATTCAGCTCTCCCAGTGTAGATGGATTCTCCATTAGGCTTGTGCCCACCAGCAGGGCGTCAGCTCCAGCTTCGACCATCCTCAGAGCATCATCTCTTGTATGCACCCCGCTCTCTGCAATCAGGAAGGCACCCGCCTCCCTGGCACGGGGCGCCAGATGCTCGAATGTCGCCAGATCAATCTCCAAAGTGCGGAGGTTGCGGTTGTTGATCCCTATGATCCCGGCATCTGTATTCAGTGCCCTCTCCAGCTCCTCATCAGTGTGTACTTCGACCAGGGGCTCTGATCCAAACGATCTGACTTCAGAGATGAACTCCTGCAGGTCTATTGGCAGGGCGGCTATCAGCAGTATCAGATCTGCATATGCCTCGTGGATCTGCCTGAGATCGGTTATGAAATCCTTTCTAAGCACCGGCAGGCCTTCTCTGCGTGCTATGGCCACATTTTGCAGAGATCCCATGAAGTAGCCGGGCTCGGTCAGCACTGATATGGCGCAGGCTTTGCCGGATGCATAAGCCCTGGCATAAACTGCCACCTCTCCTTCAACCAGGGGCCTGCTCAGTGTTCGAGGCTTAATCTCTGCAATGATTGGTATCAGGCCTCTGGCCTTCAGGGACAGGGCATTGCTGACCAGATCCCGGCGCGGTCCCTCAGGCCCGGTCACTGGACCCAATATGGTCCGGTTTGCAAGGAAGCCCTCTATCAATGGGTGGAGCTGCATGCCAGCACGTCCTCTATCCAGTTGGATATTATCTTCTTGCCATCCGGCGTCAGAACCGACTCAGGGTGGAACTGGAGCCCGCTTGTGGGCAGGGTCTTATGCCTTAAACCCATCACCACCCCGTCCTCTGTCCGGGCCGAGATCTCAAGATCGGGAGCCAGCTTTTCCACAGCCAGGGAATGGTATCTTCCTCCGATAAGCGGGCTCTCCAGCCCTCTGAATATCCCTCTTCTATCATGGAATATCTTAGAGGTCTTGCCATGCAGGGGCCTTGTGTGGGATATGGTGCCACCATAGGCCAGGTTCATGGCCTGGTGTCCCAGGCATACCCCCAGTATTGGCAGGTGTGAAAACTGCCTGATGATCTCGAGGCAGCTCCCTATATCCCTGGAGTTGGCCGGGTGGCCTGGTCCTGGAGAGATCACTATCCCTCTTGGGCCCAGGGCCTTGACCTCTGATAGGGATACCTTGTTTGAGAAGACCTCAGTCTCTGGATAGAACTGAGATACATAATCCACCAGGTTCCATACGAATGAGTCCTGGTTATCCACAAAGAGTATGGGCATCTTCACGGCAGTGCCCCCAGCGCGTGTCTCATGGGTGCCATCTTCCTCTCTGTCTCCATATACTCCCTCAGCGGGTCAGAATCGGCGACTATGCCGGCTCCGGCCTGAACCATAGCCAGACCGTTTTGGACCAAGATGGACCTTATGGCTATGGCGAAGTCACAGCTGCCGTCTGTTGAGAAGTAGCCAACCCCGCCTCCGTATATGCCCCTGGGCTCGGTCTCAAGCTCGTCTATGATCTCCATGGCTCGAAGCTTCGGCGCTCCAGACAGCGTCCCTGCAGGGAATACCGATCTGGCCGCATCGAACTGGTCGCACTCATCCCTGAGCTCTCCTGTAACTGTGGTCTCTATGTGCTGCACATGTGAGTACTTCAGAACAGACATGAAGTCCTCCACTGCAACAGTGCCCGACTTGCAGACCGCCCGGACATCATTTCTTCCCAGATCTACCAGCATTACATGCTCAGCTCTCTCCTTCTCATCTCCAAGCATTGCCCTGGCCAGTGACTCGTCCTCCTGCGCAGTCCTTCCGCGCGGGCAGGTGCCGGCTATTGGGTTTACCCTGAGCTTTCTGTCATAGGTGGAAAAGAGAGTCTCTGGTGAGGCTCCAACTATTGAGATATCGCCAAACTCGAAGAGGTATGTGTATGGGCTGGGATTTATGGACCGCAGCTTCCTGTAAAGATCTACTGAGCTCGACTTTAGACGGACCTTGGCAGACCTGGCCAGTACTATCTGGAATATGTCTCCGTCAGCGATGTGCACCTTGGCCTTTTTTACCGCGGCCTGATAGGCATCCGGGTCTCCTGCGCCCAGCAGCTCGCCTTCTATCTCTCCTGCATCAGAGTCGTCAGGATCTATCCCGCCTATGGTCTCAATCAGGTTGACCTTGGCCCCTGGCAGTATTGGAGTTAAGGCAAAGTAGACCTTCCTCATGAGGTGGTCGAAGATGAATGTGCTCTCTGCCAGGGCGAACTGGGCATCAGGCGCTGCTGAGGATGATTCTTTGCCAAGGCGCTCTTTAATCAGGTCATAAGCCAGGTAACCTATGCCGCCACCTGTGAAGACCTGCCTTCCAAAGCTGCTGGATTCGCCCTTGCGGCATGGAATGGCTGCCCTGAGTGCATCAAACAGGTCAAACCCTGGCTTTATCGGCCCCTGAAGTATGGAGCCGCTCTCAGAGACGTCCACGCAGGCCGAGAGCCCCTCGCTCATCTCCTGACGGCCTCCATTGAAGAACTCCATCTTCAGGTATCGATTCTTCACTGTGACCAGCGCGGATGGATCAGCTCCCACGAATGAGAACCTGGCCCTCTGGCCTGACTTTTCAACAGACTCTAGAAGATAGGGATATCTCCTGCTCCTCAGTGCCAGATATAGGGAGAGCGGAGCGTCCACGCTGACCTTCTCTGTGACATCCACGAACACCGGCTGTGCTGGATCTATTGGCACGATCTGACCTCTTTTATGAAATTTTCTACCAGGACGTTGTCCTTTTTTCCATTGCTCTCAACACCGCTGGAGACGTCCACTGCATAGGGGCAGACTGCCTTTATGGCTGAACTGACATTGCCGGGCCTAAGGCCGCCAGCAAGAATGACTGGCACGCTCAGAGCTTTGACTATACTGGCGCTGTAAGACCAGTCATGTACCTGTCCTGTGCCTCCCAGCTTGCCGTCTTTGAATGTGTCCAGAAGCACGGCATCGGCCGCCCTGGAGAAATCAAATGCCAGATCCATGCGCCCGGCAGGAACTGCAGCCACTACCTTCTGACTTATCCTCTCTTTTAGATCCAAAAGCTCACCTGGCCCCAGAGTCCCGTGCACCTGAAGTACATCCGCCCCAATCCTTTCGGCCAGGTCCACGGCTTCGCCGACGTCATGGGGAGCCACCACAGCCACGCTCCTGGTAAAGACTGGCACCTTCCTTATGAGGTCCCTGGCAAGGCCAGCTCCTATCCTGTGCCTGGAGCCCTCAACTTCCACCACAAATCCCACTGCATCAGCCCCGCTCTCTACTGCGAAAGCGAGCTCTGTGGGGTCCATTATGCCGCAAATCTTGACCCGGGTCATAGGAACCGTCTCAGCTTCTCTGGCTCGCCGTTCATATCGACAAGGCCCTTAAGTGTCTCAAGTGCCCTGCCGCAGTCTAGGGATTCCTCTGCAAGCGATGCTCCTGCCCTTAGAGTCTCTGCCTTGCCAGATACGTAAAGTGCGGCAGCGGCATTCATTGAGATCACATCTCTTGCTGCAGACCTCTCGCCCTTCATGACCGCCACCAGCTTTGAAGCGTTCTCCCCTGGAGTCCCGCCGGCAATCTCGCTTCTCATCGCCCGACGGTATCCGAACTCCTCAGGGGATATGCGGTAGCTTTTAATTTCTCCATCATTCAGCTCCGTGACCTGGGTCTCGCCGGTATTGGTGATCTCGTCCATGCCCTGGCCGTGCACCACCATTGCCCGTTTAGTGCCAAGCAGTCCCAGCACCTGGGCAAGCTTCTGGCAGAGCACCGGGTCATATACGCCCATTACCTGGGCCTGGGCGCCTGCCGGGTTTGTCAGGGGTCCGAGTATGTTGAAGACTGTCCTCATGCCCAGATCCTTTCGAAGCAGTCCCACCCTCTTCATGGCCGGGTGAAAGAGTGGTGCCAGCATAAACCCAATTCCCAGGGTCTCTATTGCAGACTGGACCTCGTCTGGCGAGGGTGAGATGTTCACCCCCAGTTCAGAGAGCACATTGGCGCTTCCGCACTTAGATGATATTGCATAATTGCCATGCTTGGCCACAGGGGCTCCGCATGAGGCGGCCACAATGGCCGCAGCCGTGCTTATGTTTATGGTATTGGCAGAGTCTCCACCAGTGCCGCAGGTATCAACCAGTGTTCCCCTGACCCTTGGATGTATCTTCACTGCAGAGGACCTCATCTTCCTGGCAAGCCCCGCTATTTCGGATACGGATTCGCCCTTCATCCTCAGTGCCACAAGCACGGCTCCAATCTGAGCATCGCTGGCCCCGTCAAAAATCTCGCCCAAAAGGGACTCGGCCTCCTCAATGGACAGGTCGCGCCCGTCCACAATCTGCTGAAGGTAACTCATGTATGATCACCAGTCACGATGTATAAACTTGTACTATAGTGGATAGCTAAGTACATCATATATAAGATTTATGCAATAATCTCGTATGCCTACTATTATAATGCTCACTGGGCTATCCCAATCAACTGAGAAAGATGGCAGGAAGGCATGTGCCTTCCTTTATGCGGCAGAGATGCATATGACCTATAATCTACAGCCCATAACCTATGGGTCCATGGTGAACTCAGAGTTCCATGCTGGAGGAGACGGAAGGTTTGGGAGATCAGGATGGCTTGGCATCTGCGGTGTGCTGTTATACCAAGGCATCATGACCAGAATGCGGTATGGCGGCACGTAGAACGCCTCATCTCCAGAGGTTATGGCGAAGGCCAGATTCTTTGCAGTCTGGTTAGTGACGCCACCGTCCATAACACTGGCATAAAGGTTGTTCTCCAGGGTGGCGCCATTATTTATGCCGTAAATGTAGGCGGCATTGGATTCATCCTGAGTCACAGTCCCCCTATAATAGGCCATAGGCGATGCATTATTGAACTGAGCGAGGTCATTGCCCGCTCCAAAGATGATGCCGAAGTTGGCCTGATCTATATCGCCAGTCACATTTCCGTATGCATTTACCCAAGTGACTGCATTGGCCTGAAATGCCTTATTCTCCTGGCCTATCACCATGAGTTCGTTTATCTGGTTGAGGCCAAGCTGCAGGGCAATAGGATCATTGAGCTGTCCAACATCGTTGCTCTGGCCAACCACCAGCGCTATATTGCTGGCATCATAGCCTGATGAAGATTGCTCAGATCCCCAAATACCCTTATTGTTAAACTGATCCACCTTGTTATCATCTCCACAGACGATGGCCGTGTTGCCCGCGTGCTGGTCGACTCTTCCAAACCCTGAAGCTCCCGCACCAAGGTCGTTCCTCAAATGTATCTGATTTCCTTCAAACGCTGATGTTGACGATATCAGCGCCAACACGATCAGCGTTGCTAACGCTAGTGATAGTCTCATCTGATTCGCCTCCTTACAAAGATAGACCCTCCCCAGGGCATCTACTCTAATGTTCAATCCTGATATTTTTGCAGATAAATTGATGTGAATCAACGTTATGTATAAATCGGCCATAATGCAGTTGCTAACTGTAGGTTAGCTCTGGTATTTAATACCAAACATCAGCACTTTTTCTCAGAATTGCTTCTTAACCGCCCGGGCAGCATTCACAGATACTATAGCAGAATGCCCTGTCTTCAAGGCCTGACATATGAAAGCACAGGACCTGACAATAGCAGGCTGAGATGAATGCCGGCTGCGCTATTCCGGGAAGCTCATGCGCGATTCTGGCAGCAGCCGTCTAAATAATTCGCAAGATGAATTGTCATTCCAAACGCATCGCCTTAGAGACGGCTTATCTCAATGTGCGATCAACTATCGTATGGCCATAAATGAATGATGGTTGTAGTGCTTTTGAAGCCGAGTATATTTCGTGCTATGGCGCACATATCTCATGCAGTCTTCTGAGTAGCTTTAAATAGAATATCCCTAAATATTGTAAGATGAGGTATAGCCAATGAATAGATTTGCCATTTTAATCCTGGCCCTGATGATATCAACAATCGGAGTGGCTTTTGCAGATAGCATTTGCAATAATGCCCCCTGCGAACCCCAGATAAACGTAACCATTCCAGAAGATTTCAACATCACACTGGAGTCCAATCCAACTACAGGCTTTTCTTGGTGGACTCAGTTCGATCCCCAGTACATGAGCCTGGTGAATGAGACTTTTGATGCAAATAACACCAGTCCAGGCATGACAGGAGCGCCGGGCCAGCAGGTCTTCACCTTCGAAGCCAAGAAGGCTGGCGATACTCACGTGACACTGCTCCTTCTCAGGCCATGGGTGAACGGCACCATCGCTGAGAGCAAGATCATACCTGTTAATATCTCAGCATGATCTGGCCTGGGCCTGGTTCAGTACACCCAGCTGGATGTGCGCTTGAGTTTTCCAATTTTTCCTTATTTTTCCATTCCTCATGACCTAAAAGGAATGGTTGGCCTCCTCAAGAAGGCCGACATCATATATTTACACACAGGGCAGCCAATCAACGCTGATTGCGCCGCATGTGCTGTTGCCCCAGAGCTGGATGAACTTCTCTATGGAGAAGACACCGGTCAGGTCCTCAACTGATCTGCCCCACTCGTTGTGGCGTCCCTTGGAGTTGACCTTGGTATCCCTGGATATCCAGCCTATGTGAGCGACACCAATCACATTGGAGTTGAGGTTTGCCTCTAGAACTCCTGTGCAGCAGGTGGGTGCACAGTTGTACTGGTACAGCCTGGTCTTGACCTCTGTGTTCTTCTGCAGGTGCTCTGCATGGGTGTACATCTCAGTTAAAACAGCGCCTATCTGGTAGTTCTGGACGCACAGCTTCTCTATCCACTTCTGGTTGTACTCGCCTGTCTGGTAAGAGACGGGCATGTACTCGAACTCGGCTTCCTTGGTGAAGTTGATGTAATCCATAGGACAGGAGTTGCCGGTTGGCCATCTTGTGGGCGCGCATCCCGTATTGATCTGCCTCTCGGCCTCAAGCTCAGTCCTCTCTGTGATGACGTTGCCGCTTCCAGACTCCTTCTCGACCAGCTTTGCGCCTGCATATCCCTCTTGGGTCGAAACGATCATCTCTACGTTCTTGTATCCGACGCCCTTGACTGACGCCTTCTCATACATGTAGTTGGCTGCACTGGCCATGCTGATCATAGCCACAGCTAACACCAGTAGAATCCCTAATTTCCTTATCAATGAATTCCCCCCTATTTAGGGTCAACTTGAGAGATCGGATGGGCTGTAAGTGTTAATTCATGCCTGTAAGCACAATCACCAAATAATTGTAAAGTCTCCCCCAGAGACCATAGCAATTACAGTGATATCCTAGTCTATTTGCGCCCCACCTAGCAATCTCTGCCAGAGAGAATTAGCTAGCAGGGATTTATAGATATCCCTCGTTATATATGGTAAAGATATCCATTGATATATCCTTGATTTATATGTTTTTGAGACCCAATTGGTGCCTGTAAGGATGCTAAGGTTGATCGAAGGAAATGCACCAGGTCGGCCAGATCACCGATAAACCTAAAAGTATCTCCTCCAACTCCTGGTGCATGAAGATCGGGATTGCCGACACCACCTTTGCCAGATACGATATGGGGCGGGCAGCCATCCGTGAGCTGAAGAAAGAGGCGTCTGCCGAGATAGTGAGGTACACGGTGCCAGGAATTAAGGACCTGCCCGTGGCTGCCAAGCGTCTGATTGAGAAGGAGGGCTGTGATATTGTCATGGCTCTTGGCATGCCTGGACCTGCAGACAAGGATAAGATGTGCTCCCATGAGGCGTCTTCAGGCCTGATAATGGCCCAGCTCATGACCAACACCCACATCATAGAAGTCTTTGTTCACGAGGACGAGGCCTCAGATGAGAAGACCCTGGCCCGGCTGGCAGAGCAGAGGACTGTAGAGCATGCCAGGAATGCCATCAGGCTGCTTTACTATCCCGAGAAGCTGACAAGGCTTGCAGGAACGGGACAGCGCCAGGGGTATGAGGATGCCGGGCCGCTGGAGGCAGACGGCGGAGGGTATCCAGGGCATTGAGTCAAGGAGTTAAACCACCTGAGTGAGTTCTGCATACATATGGGTTTACCAAGGATGATGAGATGAAGCTAAAAGTAATTCTAGCATTGGTACTGGTGCTGCTGCTGGTAGGCACTGCAGTCGTAGAAGCAAAGGCTGGAAAGAGCGGAGGGAAGATTGGCGGATCGAGTAAGAGCTTCTCGACCCAGCCAAAGGGGTCCTCCTTGAAAGAGGGTGCCCCTATAGCCGCAGCAGTTGCGGTGCCTGCACTCGCCAAGAAGACCAAGAAGCCTCATTTAGATGATGATCTCCTGGAGAACGAGACAGAGGAGGCTGAGCAATCACCTGGATTCGAGGCATTGCCGGCATTAATGGGGATAGCCCTGTGGTTCCTCTCAAAGAGTTCCAGGAAGGCAGGTCCTTGAATACGGCTTGACTGCAGGCGCATGTCTGCGTCTCGACTGTGATGAATGCATCTGGGATCTAGAATAGCCTTTTAAGCCATCAGACTCAATCAGTTATGGCTTTGCCGCGTGGAGGAGAGATCATTTCATGCAATATCAGATGGTTACTGTTTATAGCCCTGCTTTCATCTGCAATAATCTTCCCAGCTCTGGGATTTTCGGCCAGCTATGAATCCGGGGGCGGGGGAGAGACAGTCTCCATCTCCTCTTGGATGGATCTAGATCCCTCCAGCATTCTAAGAGAGGAGACTTCCATGCGGGGAGACTCCCTCGGCCAGTCCGTCTATCTGTCGGGATTGAACAGCAACCGAAAAGATCAGGTGCTCAGCTGCAAAAGCGGCCCATCCAGTTACATTGCAGTGAGCTCATCTCAGGGAAGCGAGTCACTGGCCATGGCCGGCAAGATCTCCCTGTCAGGCAAGTCCCTGGATGCAGATCAGAATTCTGCAATCACTGGAAGAGGTAGCGTGCATCTGGAGATGGCCCGTGACAAAGACAGGCTCCTCCAGGATGCAGAGCTGGAAGATGGAGGCATGAGCACTGCTCAGGGAATGGCCGCCTTTGGAGGCGAGCTAAATGCTTACGGCGGCATATCCCTCCAGGGGTCTGGCACATTGAATGCCCTGGCCAGGGACGATCTCTGCAGCAACTCCTTCCAGGCAGCGACTAAGTCAGACGGTCCTGCCCAAGGGACCATAAAGGGTGCGGTCCTGACTTCCATAGGCAGCCCGGCAATCACCCTGGAAGCCATAAGTGCCACTGGGGACTGTGTGAAGTTCGAGTCCAGTGCCTCAAACCCTCAGGGGAGCTACGCCAGCTCATCAGAGGATAATTGTGTCGATGAGCCTCTGCATAAGGAGCAGGGTGCCCTGGTGGCCGACGGCCTGATGTCCATTGTCTGGAAAGCAGGCGGGTCTGGCACAATAACACCCATAGACGAGGTCTGGGCCAGCACTGACGGCACCAAGAGCATATCCAACCGGATCTCGGGCTATGGAGACCGCTGGAACATATCCAGAGATGCCACCTATGGAACAGATTATGTTTACCTGACGCAGGACCTCATAAACCAGGGCCAAAATGGATCATCGTACCTGGACGCATGCCTTCTTGCAGGAGCCAGGAACAATGGAGAGATGCTCTATGCCTACAACGACCTTCATGCCAAGGGAACTGTATATGGAACTCAGATGGCTGGTGCCGATGCATCCAAGGCATATGTCTCTCAAAGCCTTTACCTGACGGGATCTATTCAGGGCAACACTGCTGCCAGCAGCCAGCCGAGCAACGATTATTCCTGGGTCATACCCCTGGCCAGCAACGCTCAAAACTTGAAGATCGATGCCACGGCATCTGCCTCAAACAGCGCCGGCACCGAGACCTACCACAGAACCATGGCCGCCCTGGACATCCAGGGCATGGCAGATTCCATGGCCGCCCAGAGCTGGTCCAATTATCTCAATGGGTATGTATCACATGCATCTGGAAGCTTCTCCCAGCCGGGATGGGGGGACCTTTGCACCAGCGCCAAGACTGTCAAAGCAGCTATGTCTGACCTGGAGCTGACTTCTAACAGCACCGAGGCTATGGCATATACCTATACAAAGAATGCAAGCGGCATACGCTCAGCCCTGGGCATATCTGTCAGGGAAGCCGGCAAAGCAAGCAAGGTCTCCAAGCTGGAGACCCATCTGTACTCCCATGCCTACCCTGAGAGTGACCACCACAGCCAGGGGGAGTACGTCTCCACAGACTCCACCGGCCTTTCTGGAGTGGGCATGGAGCTCACCCTTGGCAGATGGGACGAGTCCACAGGCTCAGGGAAGGTGGCATACAACTCAAAATCGACATATCAGAGCTTCAGGGCCACAGACATATCTGTGCTTGGACCTGGGGGGTACAGCTGGGATAAGCTCTGGCAGGTCCCCCAGAGATCTGCGACCCCCATCACTGCAGTGCCCTGGGGAATCAAGACTATGTACGCAAATTCAGGTCTAACGCGCACCAGCGGCGGACAGGGCGTGGACGTGGCAGTGATAGATGCAGGAGCAGATACCCTTTGCCAGGACCTGGTGATGAGGATGGAGGACTATGCAGACAGCCGTGGCCCTGGAGAGTATGGCGGCCAGAATTCAGATCCATATGGCCACGGAACCCATGTCTCGGGCACCATAGTTGCCGATGGCGGCTTTGATGGTGAGGGCATCTGGGGAATGGCGCCTGAGGCCGATTTGCACATATACAAGGTCGACTTCACCATCCCCGACGTAGCCAGGGGCATATACAGGTCTACAGACCTCGGAGCAGACATAATCTCCATCTCCCTGGGAGACTGGATGAACAGTCCAAACGCCACCGATTCACAGTGGAACGCGGCCATTGACTATGCTGTGGCCAATAAAGCCCTGGTAGTGGCAGCAGCAGGAAACGGCCTGAGCAGCGATCCAACCTTGATCTATCCTGCCAGGTACTCCAATGTGGTTGGAGTGGGCGCTGTGGATCAGAACGGATATGCCAGATGGAGATCATCGCCAGGATACAACGATGGCGACGGGATCATAGGTCCGGGTGAGGTAATGTTTGGAGCGCCCGGGTATGACATCCTCTCAACCACCCCAAGCTGGTCCAACATAATGGGCTACAGCCCGTATTACGGCACATCCAGCGGAACCAGCATGGCCACGCCTCACATCACTGGCGTTGCTGCCAAACTCCTATCTGAGAGCCTATGCAATGGTGCCGACGCCCGGGATATCCTGGGCACTATGCAGGGATATGCCAGGAATAACGATGTGAAGTATGTGAGGGTCACAAGTGATGCCTCGGGCTACAGGGATCGGGCCGCATCATATGCAAATACTCTGTCTGGTGCGCCGGCGAAGTACTACGGATCCATCAGCTCATTCATGGATGGGACGATCCATCTTCTAAAGATCCTGGATGGCGATGACTGTCTGACTGGCCTTGGCATACCCAGGCTTCCTTCAGGCACGGCCTGACCAGCTCTCTGGAATAAGGTTGCGTGGATCTGCAGCTTATTGAAGAAGTCATATGCACCACTACCACGCCAGTTAGCTGAAAAAGTATTTAGACAGACAGAGCATTATTAGTGAGTGTATGGACTTTCTCACTCACCTGATGATAGGCTTCCTAGTCTCCTTATGGATCAGCGGCTCGTTTTATAACCACTATGTGGTACTGGGATCACTGATGGCAGTCCTTCCAGATTTCGATGTCTTACTCTACCCTTTGTGGAGGAGGCTGCCAATCACAGGGCATCACGGGGTGACCCATGCACTGGCATTTATCGCCATGGCATCTATATTCATTTATATGGTGACCGCCCTCATATGGGGCTACTCAGATGTAAAACTGCTCCTTGTGATGCTTCTGGCTGGATCGCTGCATGTCTTTGGCGACTTCATCTCCACCTGGGGAGTGATGCCTCTGTATCCTCTGGCAAGCAAGTACTCCAAGCTCAACATCGATCTGGCAGTCAATCCTTACCTTATTCTCTACTTTTTCATAGGCCTGCTGGTCCTGGCAGCTTCTGGCCTGCAGGACATATCTGTGGGTATGAAGGAGGCCTCTGAGATAATTGGAGCCGGATACGTCATCTACTTCACTCTCAGATCCGTCCTGAAGGCCTATTACACCACCAGGCCAGAGAACCGGGGCTTTGTAGCCCTCCCCTCATTCAGTCCATTCAAATGGAACCTAGTCAAGAGGACCGATAGGGATGGCGCCATAGAGATCATCCTCAAGAGAGGGACAAAGATGCTGGCCTATCTGATACCAAACGATGAGGTGGAAGGAAAACACAGGATGGAGAGCATAGGCAGATGCGAGGATCTGGTCTATACCTACTGGCACCCCCAGGTCCAGGACTACATGCGCGTGTTCAGCTATCCCTATTATGAGACAAGATGTTCAGACGGCCGGCTGGAGATAGCCTGGCACTCGGCTGAGATGGGGGACGCCATGAGCATTCGAGTAAGATACCAAGACCAGCGCCTGGAGATAAAAAGAGTGTTTCGGGGAGTTGGAAAGGCTAATTGAGCTTGACTTTGGCTCAATTATATGATACATTTAGCCATTTCTCCAATCCCATAAGCCCGGGATCACTCAATCTTCTTAAAGAGCTCGCCTTTGGCGCCGCAGACTGGACAGATCTCAGGAGGTTCCCGCTCCGCAGTCATTCCGCAGACGGGGCAGACGTAGTAAGGATAGTTCTCTTTGGAGGTCTCCAGGCTGTCAAGCATTTTATGGTATAGATTGGCATGGATCTTCTCAACCTCATTTGCGTAGGAGAATGTCCTCTCTGCCAGCTTGTTGCTCTCTGACTTGGCAGCATCTATCATCTCTGGATACATCTCCTTGAACTCATGGGTCTCGCCGGTTATGGCCTCCCTCAGGTTCTCCTTTGTGGTCTTGACTCCTTTTGCAGTCCTCAGGTGGTTTCCAGCATGCACTGCCTCTGCCTCTGCTGCGGCCCGAAAGAGCCTGGCCGCCTGGATATAGCCCTCCTGCTCAGCTCTGGCTGCAAATGCCGTATACTTCCTGTTCGCCTGTGACTCGCCAGCAAAAGCCTCTTTTAAATAATCATCTGTCTTGGCCATGGCATCTCATCTCAAGTTTAGTTTGAGTTCCTGATATTATCTCAGATGAATATCCACCTCTCTCCCAATAAAGGCTTTGCAGGATATGGGGCATGCCGGGTCCGGATCAAATAGATACAAACGATATGAGATCATAATGAGTATGGCAATTCTCAGCAGAAAACGCTTCCAAGCACCAAGTATACATCCAGGACAGAGGCATTATGAAGATCGAGCTAAAAGAGAGCCCGTAATAGAGAGGCCATCCTTGAATGGCCTTGATCTTGCAGGATAACCTCGCAGTGTGATGGAGAAAGATGACTGAAAACATAATAGAAGTCAGAGACCTTGAATACAGGTATGGCGATTTCAAGGCAGTAGAGGACATCAGCTTTGCTGTATATGAGGGCGAGATATTTTCATTCCTGGGACCTAATGGCGCTGGCAAGAGCACTGTGATCAACATTTTGACCACACTTCTCCCGGTCCAGTCAGGCTGCGTCAATGTGGCTGGCTACGACGTTGCGGCCAAGCCCGAGGACGTCAGGCGGTCTATAGGCATAGTCTTCCAGGACGAGACCCTTGACAGAGATCTCACTGTATGGGAGACGCTCGAGCTTCACGGCAGGCTCTACTCCATGCCCAAGGAGGCCAGGAGGCAGAGGATTGAAGAGATGATCCGGCTTGTGGAGCTTGAGGAGAAGAGGGACGTCAGGACCAGGAACTTAAGCGGCGGAATGAAGCGCAGGCTGGAGATTGCAAGAGGTCTTATGACCCGGCCAAAGGTGCTCTTCTTAGATGAGCCGACCATCGGCCTGGACACCCAGACCAGGATGAGGCTTTGGGAGTACATAAAAAAGGTAAACGAGTCGGGCACAACCATATTCCTGACCACCCATTACATGGACGAGGCAGACCTGGTAAGCAACTGGGTGTGCATAGTTGACCACGGCAGGATCATAGTCTCTGGCACGCCCACCGAACTCAAGAACGCCCTTGGCCAGGATATGATCTATATGGAGACGAACAACGACAAGGCGGCAGCAGAGGTCATGAAATCTCTGGACTTTGTAAAAGACGTCCAGACCACTCCTGAAGGCCTGGCCCTGACCATAAGCTCAGACGGCACCCACATCCTGCCGGCTATTATGAGCAGGCTGAAAGATGAGGGCATTGAGATCACAGAGGTCAATCTAAAGAAGCCTACCCTCGACGATGTCTTCGTCTACTACACTGGCAGGGAGATCAGGGAACAGGGTGCAGAGAAGTTTAGAAGGATCAGGGGGCGTTGAGATGGCATTCGAGTTCATGACTGTATACTGGCGAGAGATGATCAGGTTCGTCAGGTTCAAGGCGGTCTTGTTCTCATCTCTGGTACAGCCCGCCTTGTGGATGGCCCTGTACGGCGCTGCAATGTCGAGCAACTTCAGCAGGCTTGGAACTGGGATTGAGATCCCCCAGGGCGCATTCTCAGTATCCTATCTGACTTTCATGGGAGCGGGAGTGATTGCCCTGACCACACTCTTCACCAGCCTCTTTGGAGGGATTTCACTCCTATTCGATAAGAACTGGGGCCTGATGAGAGAGTTCCTCGCAAGCCCCATGCCCAGAAATGACATAATCATAGGCATGGGGCTATCAGGTGTGACGAAGTCGTTCATCCAGGTCATAGTCATAATGGCTTTTGGCCTGCTCATTGGGGTCAGGTTCTTCCAGGGCTATACTCTGATTCATACGGCTATATCCATAGCTGGCATACTGCTCTTTGTTGGAATATTCTCAATTGGGTTCCTGTTCCTCTCATCGGCCATATCCATGAGCATGGATACTCCTGAGGGTCTGCAGGCAGTCATCACTCTCCTGACTCTGCCCCTCTTCTTTGCCAGCAACGCCCTCTACCCTATAGAGGCATTTCCTAGATCGGTCCAGTTGATATCTGAGTTCAATCCTCTCACGCATCTGGTCAACGGAGTACGCTTCTTCTCCATAGGAAGTGACTTCTATGCCATAGGAGTACACTATGTGTACAGCACAAATGACATACTGATCTCTCTTGCGGCGCTTGTAGTCTTTGCCGTACTTATGTTCACAGTGGCCTGGCGGGTGTTCAAGAAGGCGGTGGTGACCTGAGCCCAAGTCTATATAATCAGACGGCCCAGATATGGCCTCAAAGCAACTGATGAGGCAGGGGTGTCTATAGATGGAAAGCAAGATTGCCAGAGCCATCAAGCTCCAGTTAGAGCCTGTGGCCGTAGTCTGGAGCGATGAGATGCCGCAGGGCGCTCTCCACTTCAAGGGCGTCGGGGCTGGTTGCATCATGAACCTGTTTGCACAGGCGGCCAAGGGAAAGGTGGCAGCCCTGGGAAGAGAGAACTTCGGGTGCCCCGGCGGCGGGGTTGGGCTTGGGTTTGGAAGCATCTATGATCACTTCCCAATGGGCGGAAGGGAGGCTTTCAGGTACTTCCTGTCCACAGGAGTTGAGGGCAGGCGCGAGGACATAGCTGAGAAGGCAAGAGCATTTGGAGGAAAAGAGCTTTCTGAGAACATGCTGAAAGGGGAAGGGATCAGAAAGACCCCCGAGCTCGTAGAGCAGTTCTTAAAAGAGCTGCCCGTGATGGATATACCTGCAAAGTATGTGGTATTCAAGCCCCTTTCCCAGGTTGGTGGAGATGAGCAGCCGAAGGTGATTGTGTTTATAGTCAACCCTGATCAGCTCTCGGCGCTTGTCACCCTGTCGGGCTTTGGACGCACTGGCATAGATAATGTAATCATACCTCAGGGCGCGGCAGGCTGCCACCTGATAGGTATCTATCCATTCAGAGAGGCACAGTCCGATAGGCAGAGGGCCGTTGTTGGGCTGACTGACCTGACCGCAAGGAGGAACCTCAGGAACCTTCTGGGAATGGATGTGCTCACATTTGCAGTGCCCTTTGAGCTCTTCAGGGAGATGGAGTCCAATGTCGAGGAGAGCTTCCTTAGCAGGAGCCTTTGGAAGAGCTTGATAGAAGAAAAGAGCTGAATCAATCCCGGACCTGAATAGAAAAATCAAAAAGGGGTGTCTGGCCTGAGATGACAATCGGATGGTCCCTCAGGCCGGGCCTGTTTTGAATCACTTCTATTTCCGCACTTTGAACCTATCCCTTGACCTCCAGCACTACCTTCTCCAGGGCCCCGTTGAACTTGAATGGGCTCTCATAGCTCTCGCTTACTGGCGTCTGAGGATCTTGTCCAATCTCTAAGCCCTCCTCATAGGAGTATCGAGTCGGAACTGTATGATTGATGGATATCTGACCTTCCTCTTTGCCATTGATGAGCAGCGTTCCAACGCCTGCATAAGGCCCGGTCTTATTGAAGTCGAAGCCCAGAGTTGATTGGCCTGCAGGCACTTCATCACTGGAGCTGACTGTGTAATGCTTCAGGCCAAAGAAGTTGTAGTCAAAGATGAGGTGCTTATCCCTGACGTACATGGACAGGCCTGCAAACCGCCCGCCTATGGAGAAGAGGACGCCCTCAGCTCCTGCCTCAGGGGTGTCGGCGTAGGCTGTGACTGTGTAAGAGCTGTTCTTGGTATCCGGGATTTCGGGCTCCATGATCTTCTCAGTTCCAGGATAGTAGGTGAAAGCGCCAACCTCTCTGGAGGGCGAGTAGCGTGATCCTATGCGATCATCCAGAGGCAGGACGTTGTACTTGCGGGACTCAGCCCACCAGAGGTCCTCCATCTCCTTCACCTTATCCGGGTACAGGGCTGCAAGGTCGTTGGACTCAGATACATCTTCTGAGAGGTTGTACAGCTCCCATGTATCCTGATCGAAGTTGCCTCCTGAGTTCACATGGTGGTATGCAACAGCTTTCCAGCCATCAAGCCACAGGCCCCTTGTCCCCATCATCTCAAAGTACTGTATCTCCTTCTGGGTCGTAGCATTCGAGTTATTGAATGTATATGCCAGGCTGATGCCTTCTATGGGCTTTTGCACAAGGCCGCCATAGACCTCGGGTGCTTTCAGTCCGATGACCTCAAGGACCGTTGGGACCACATCTATAGCATGGCTGAACTGGGGGCGGATGCCACCCTGGTCCTCTATCCCTGCAGGCCAGTATATGATCATGGGATCATGCACTCCGCCCTCGTTTGTGGTCCACTTGTAGAGCCTGTCTGGAGTGTTATCGGCCATGGCCCATCCCAGGGGATATGTTGGATAGGACATAGGCCCGCCCAGCTCGTCTATCTTACTCAGCATACTGCTTATGTTGGAAAGTGGCCTGTAGTTCGATAGGAATCCTGAAGAATTCCCTCCTTCAGAAAAGCCGTTACCCCAGAGGGCCATGTTGGTATAGCCGTTGGCATCGCCCTCAGGAGATGCGCCGTTATCTGAGATCACGACTATCATGGTGTTGTTCAGCTGTCCGGTCATGTTCAGATAGTCTATGAACCTCCCTATCTGCTCATCAGTGTAGTCCACGTATCCTGCGTGTACCTCAGCCAGGCGTGCATATACCTTCTTCTCGTCTTCTGTAAGGCTATCCCAGGCTTTGACGTACTGATCCCTCGGGGGCAGCTGCGTATTTTCAGGCACTACTCCAAGCGCCTTTTGCCTGGCCAGCGTCTCGTTTCTTACAGCATCCCAGCCCTGGTCGAACCTGCCTCTGTATTTATCTATATACGCCTTTGGGGCATGGTGCGGCCAGTGGCCTGCTCCGAAAGCAAGGTAGAGGAAGAACGGCTTATCTGGGCTGACCTCCTTACTGTCGCTTACGAACTCTATGGACCGGTTCACCAGGTCCTTTGAGAGGTGGTACCCTTCCTCAGGCGTTGAAGGAGGATCTATGCGGTGGTTGTCATATGTCAGGTCTGGATACCACTGGCTCGTGTGAGACTCCAGGAATCCGTAATACCTCTCAAACCCTCTTCCAAGCGGCCACTCGTCGTAAGGTCCTGCAGCGTTTAGATCGGCAGATGGGGCGAGGTGCCACTTGCCCACGCAGTAGGTATTGTAGCCCTGGTCCTTCAGCATCTCAGGTATTGTGGCTGCATTCTTTGACAGGTGCGCGTTGTATCCGGGATAGCCGCTTGCAAACTCCATAAGAGTGCCCACTCCCACTGAGTGGTGATTGCGGCCTGTGAGAAGGCAGGCACGGGTGGGCGAGCAGATGGCTGTGGTGTGGAAGTTGCTGTATCGCAGCCCGCCTGATGCCAGCCTATCGATATTTGGGGTCTGGACCGGTCCGCCGAAGCATCCAAGACCGCCATACCCTATATCATCAAGGACCAGGAAGACCACATTTGGTGCGCCCTTGGGAGGCTGTGCCACCTCTGGCCAGCACTGAGTGGAGTCCTTGTAGGTTTCCCCGATGACCGGCTGGCACTCGCTGCCGGAGTTGGCCTTGACTATGACAACGTTCTCTGACTTCTCAGGCGATACTACGTCGCCATATGCCGCAGATGCCAGGCTGGAGCTGGCACTGAGGGGATTTCTCCTGTTGGTGAGGAGGTCCGTGCTGGCTTTGCTTGCCAATCCGGCATCTTTTGGATCGCCATTTACTTGAAGGTCATTTTGTTCGCCTGCCACCTGATCAGAGGCAGGGCTGATAGAGGCCCCCAGGAGCAACAATAAAAGCACCGAGGCAGCCATAATAAGCCTTGAGGATATATGAATAGAGCTTCCTCCGCTTTCTCAATTGCCACTTTCGTATATGAGTATTTGCTTTATTTCCAAAAATTGTTATCTTGTCATAGCCTATCCTATTCAAAGAGCGTGCTGAGGAAGAGCAGAGCATTGCCCAGAGCAAAAAACAAGATGCCCAATGCGCCAATTGTCCTCTTGGGCGTGTAGCGGGCAATGGATAGAATCAGGAATAGAACAGCCAGGACGGAGAGCAGCCCAAAGAGTATCCTGCGCATGGGTATCAGAATTGGATTTAACAACCCGTAATAGAATATCATGTACTCCTTAAGGCTTTCATTATGATAAAGCATGGTCTGGTAAACGGCCAGCAAGACGACCACCAGGAGTACAACGAGTACTACCCGCCTGTTCAGCTTTGAATACCTCTTAAAGGCCTTGAAGAGCCTGTTATATGCTCTTGATATGTGGTTTTCTAATTTGTCGTTTATTTTATTGATCTTATCATTTATCATAAAATACTCAAAGGCCAGAAGAATGCCTGCTAAGAAGTTTGCAATAATCCCTGTCTGCTCCAGTGTTATCGGGTCCAGGCCAGATACTGCTAGATGAATATCAATTAAAGGCATCGTTCCACCTAAACATCCCTGCATATGGCTCTATCTTAGGACGCATTCGGCCTGTCCTGGCAGATCAGCTTCCTCTGATAATTTTACTCCTTATGCTGCTTTAACCCTGAGTTAGCATCTAAGGATAAATACCTTACTGAATAATAGTTCAATCCTGTGAGTGCTATCTCGGCAGGATCTATAGGGGAGATTCGGCCCTCGCTTGCATGCTCTGGCTTCCTGCCAGATGCAGGCAGCCCTGAATCCATCCAAAGGTAGAAATCGATGCAATATAATCCTGTGCAGAGGAATCCCTATGAAGATACTTGGCATTAATGCGAGCCCAAGGGGCCAGAAGAGCCAGACATTGAGGCTGGTCCAGGCTGTTTTAGATGGCGCCAAATCAGAAGGTGCCGATGTAGAGCTGGTAGATGTATGCAAGCTGGACATAAAGTTCTGCAACGCCTGCCAGGTCTGCTACAAGACAGGAGAGTGCGTCAGGAAGGACGACTTCCAGGGACTCTACCAGAAGATTCTGGCAGCAGACGGCCTGGTAATAGGCGCGCCCAACTACCTGCATACGGTCACAGCCCAGCTTAAGACCCTGCTGGACAGGATGTCTGATGCCATACACTGCCAGCTCCTGACTGGCAAGTATACTGTAAATGTGGCCACTGCAGGAAGCCCCAGACATGACCAGGTCACTGAGTACCTGAACGGAGTCATGCTGATGTTCGGATCTTTTGTAACTGGAAGCGTTGGGGCCAGCATGAGCCAGGGCCCAAAAGGCATGGAGGATGCCGAGAAGAGAGCCTTTGAGCTTGGCATTGCCATGACCGGGGACATAAAGAACAAGCGCGATTACATAGAGCAAAGAGAGATGCTCCAGGAGAACAGGGAGTACTTCATGGCACTGGTCAAGAGGAACAAGGCCGAGTGGGAGCACGAGTACGAGTACTGGAACAAGATCAACTGGACCTGAAAGCTTTTGGAAGGAGGCCTTAGGCCTTCCTCCCCACAGGCAAAACTGCCATGGGCTCCTCGTCGCTTGCAAGCCCCAGGAACTGTTCAGTCTTATTGGCATCAAAGCCGCCGACATAGGTGCTTCCAAGGCCGAGTGAGACTGCTTCTAACATGAAATTCTCTGCTGCCAGACCTGCTTCAATGTACACGAACTTGACTGAACCAGGCCCTGCAATCCTGATCATCCTCTCAGGAACCGCTGTGATCACGAATATAGATGGAGCGGTCTTTACAAAGCCCTGGCCCACAGCCTGGTCTACGAACTCAGCCCGGAGATCGCCCTGCATCAGGGGCTCCAGGTACTGGCCCTTAGGGACAAAATGGTAGACTCCTGCTTGAAGGCCGCTGATGTTGCCTGTAACCAGATAAACCTCAAGAGGATAGGCCTCCATTCCAGACGGTGCAGTTCGGTGGCCTTTATCATCTGTGATCCCCTGAGCTGCCCACAGAAGCTGGGATACCTGGTCCAGGGTCAGAGATTCGTTCCCGAACTCCCGGATGGATCGCCTCTCTTTCAAGGCCTTCTCAAGTGAGAAATTTCCCTCGGTCCTTGGCTCTGGCAGCTTTATGATGTCTGATGATTGCACAGATGCGGCTGCATTTACACTCGCATTCGTGTTCGCATTCGTATTCGAAGATATATCGACACCAGATACCGTCAGTGCCGATATTGCTATCAGGCCGATGACTGCAAATGCTAAAAAAGCTCTATTCAAGCTCTCATCACCCATTCAATTAAGATCTTCATGGATTTCTACTTTGGCTTTGTCTTTTTCCTCATAGGCCAGGGCGTATAGAGTCCCGAAATCTTGACTTTATATACCCATGATCAAGTTATGGGCAAACGCGGCAAAGCTAACCGGGAGGACGATAAGAGAAATCATTCTAAGCAAAGTCAATATTCATAAAGGCCTCTGCCATCAAAGCTCCGTACTCTGGACATAATCCAAATCGGCCCACTGTGCCGCCTGGGAGAAAGAAATATGATCGAGATAGCTATTTGAATCCCCACTTATGTGCAAAGGGTCTATTGCATGATATATATCTCCATTTCGATAATAAACATTCTGCCAAAGGCCGAAACATTTTTAAGCCTGTAAATAGATCAACTCGGAATAAATAGCTGGGCTGTGATATCTCCTGCCAAGACTTACTATTTAAACGGCCTGCTGTTTAATTGAAATCAAATTAAAAAAGTCTTGAAGCAAAGAGACCATGTAATGACCTCTAAAGGTGATTTATCAAAAGTGGGATGACTATGAGCGGCTCTGCTAAAGTATCTAAAGAAAAAAGTATTGAGTTCCCGGCGATCATTTACATATGTAACAAAGAAAACAAGCCGCTGATAGGGGTGCCGGTATGGTTGGGGTTACATCATGCCTACACAGATGCCAAGGGGGAAGCACTTTTTCTGGGCATAACGCCTGGCGAATACGATCTGCAAATTGATGAGTCCGACTCACGTCCTGTAAGAAAAAGGCTCACTCTTAATCCAGATATCCGCAGGCACGAGGTCATTCTCCAAAGCTTCGCAACAGGAATAATTAAAGGATATGTTCGACTAGACCGCACAGAATCCCCCATTACTGGCGCCGAAGTGAAGTTGAGTGCAGTTAACCCTGATGAGACCGGAACTCAGGAGCTGAGCTTTTGGACCGATTGGGATGGCTATTACGAAGGAAAATATGTCCCAATAGGTGAATATAATTACCTAGTGGAGGCCGAGCGCTGTGCACCGCAGCAAGGGTCTGTGCAAATCGAGAATGATGGCATCCTGGCTTTAAATATAAGCCTCAGTCCTCTGCCAGATCCAGTTAAAGTCAAGGTTTATGTGAGGACGGAGGACGGGTCCCAGGTCAAGAAGAGCAAGGTCAGGCTCCTTGAGGGGATGGATGCAATCACAGTCGCAGAGAAGGAAGGATCAGATATCTGCATATTTGAAGAGCTTGATGGGGGACCGTTTAATGATGTGTTGCTCAAAGAGAGCCCTTTTATAAGCCGGAACTTCGTGGTCTCTGCAGATATCGAAGGATATCATACAGGTTATGCTGCCGGCAATCTGCGCCATAAGAAGGAATGCGAGGTCACCGTCGTCTGTAATAAAGCGTATAACGAAGAAGTATTAATCAGAAAAAACGGCAATCTGGATGCTGTAGATTTTCCGTTAAATGAGACTCTAAAGGTTGAGATCTCGGGAGATAAAAAAGAGCGTATAGTTAAGGTAAAGCTTCCCCATGCAGGTAACGTGATAGTTACGGCAGGACCTAATCAGTATAATACCTTCCTGAGGGTCCTTGACAAAGATCTGAAGCTTCTGGCCGAATCCTGGTGCTATGGTGGTGGGATAGCTCAGAGGTCAGTGCAGGCCGGAGCTGTTGAGTTGATGATTGGAGTAAGTGGGCAGTTGCCTGATGCACCAGATATCTTCAGCCTTTTAAATATAAATTATCAACCCATTATTGATCCATTCGAGCCAAACGATACCTTTGAAACGGGATCGCCGATAGAGTTCGGGGAGATCATAAGGCCGTTCATATTTCCCCAAAAAGACGCCAATTATTTTGCAATAGAGGTAAAAAGCCATGGCATATTGCGGGCAAGGCTATCTGAAAGCAATATAAATACCGCATTAGCAATTCTAAATCCTGATGGTAAGGTGCTAACGAGCAACTGGGCCTACGGTGGCGGGTCCATCGATATATCGTCTCAGATTTACAGCAAGGGCCTTTATCGAATTTCAGTTACGAGCACAGATCCAAATAGCTCCTCTCTGAAGGCGAGCAGACTCAGGGTAGATTTAATTAGAACAGAGACTCTCCTAGAGGACTTTGCAGCTGAAATAGCCAAACCAAAACCAATTCCTTTTGCAAAGGCTATAGGAGGCACTATCTTCCCAGCAGGGAAGCGGATCTGCTACCAAATCAGCCCCGATAGATCAGGATTTATAAGATTTCGCTTTCAGCTTGCAGAGTGCAATTCAAGCATAACAATTAAAGATGATAATGGAAAACAGCTTTATTCAAGTTGGGCTTACGGCACTGGATTTTTAGCTGCGGATATTGCCATACCGCAACCCGGTGATTATTTTATAGAACTCTCAGGGACGGACCCGTCTCAGATATCACTTAGAAGCCTCTTTTTCAGGGTTTACTTTTATCCAAATGATGAGTACGAGGGCCATAGAGAGAATAGCATTCCTGAGACTGCCGCAGAAATAAGCATCAGACAGGACGTGGCTGGCGTGATCGCTAGGCCCGGCGATATAGATTATTATCGCTTCTACATTGACCAACCTGGATTAGTCACACTTTATACGGGGGCATTCCCCCTGGATTTGTCCTTTATAGTCTACGGCATCGACGGCAATGAGGTGTTCAACTCATGGGGCTACCGTAACAGCGTATGGAATAGGGAGTTCCATGTTCGAGAAAAGGGATACTATCTGCTAAAAGTACAGAGCACAAACGGAAACGCTTACTCATCATCAAGTTATAGATTCAGGCTGGAGATCGCCCGGATAAAGCCTGAGAGCACTATGGAAGAAGGTCACCTGATACTTAACCTCAATACTGGGATGAAGATCGATGTCCTGATTCCCGGAAGCAAGAAAGTGCTGATAATTCCAGTGCCAAAGCCCGCCACGGTTACCATTGGGGTAAAGAATCCCATAGACGCAAGCATGGCTATCACCGATAGCAGCGGAAAAGAGTTATGGAGCGGTTGGGGCTATGGGGGCGGGGTTCTGCAGAGAACTATTAAAATCGAATCCCCGACTACATTGAGGGCAGTATTGCAGGGCACGAATGTAAACGCTTGGTCAAAAGATCACTACTTCATCTATGCCACAGAGGGAAGGGTCCCTCCAGAGCCAGCCATAACCTGTGAGCAAATCATGGAGGACAACAGGACTGTGGCATTCTCCGTTCCTGGCGCTGCCAGATACGAGATGGACTTTGAAGGAAACGGCAGGTTCAAAGAGATTGAGCCAGGACTTATACAGCATAAATATGAGGAAGGCAGGATCTATGCCCCAAAATTAAGGATCACTGATGAGAGTGGCGCTGTAAGCACAGAAAGCATCTACATCGATCTTCAAGATATCAAACTGAAAGGCCTCAGCTGCAGAATTGTCTTCCCTCAAGATGGAGATGTCGTTGCTTCACCAAGAGCAGTTTTCGTTCAGGCGCTCAAAGGTCCAGGCGGCACTGTAACGGAGATGAAGCTGTATCTGGATGATAAGCTCATTGCAAGAAGCGATAGTGCCAGCATCGAGTCGGAGATATCCTGGAAGGCTCTGAGTCCAGGAGAGCATACTATTTGGGCTGAGGCTTATGCTGCAGACGGAGAACGGGCCCAAGAGACCTCCAGGTTCCAGATGAGCGGTGTATTTGATCTATGGCCTGAAGGAGGAAGGACGATCACAGGCAGCCGTGCTGTGATCACATGGTTCAGCCCTCAGAGAAATGAAACTCTGGTGGAATATCGCAAATTCGATGTAGAAAAATGGGATCGGGCTATAGGGCAAAGCGGGAAGCAGCACAGGATAGTGCTTGAGGGCCTGGAGTTTGGGGCGCCCTATGAGTTCAGAGCCGGAGACGGAAAGAGCTGGAGCGATGTTCGCATATTGACGCTGCAAAAGGGCCTCTCTTTTGAGCAGCCGCGCTATGGCGCGAGCATTCCGAGGGAGTACGGGCAGTCCATGCCTGTCACCGTTAGAAACAGCTCGGATAAGCCACAGGAGGTCGTCCTGGAGTGCATGCCGCCTGCGGGCGGGGAGCTGCTGGTGGGATTTGTCGGAGAAGGATCTGAGGACCGGCCCGTTCAGCTGGCGCCTGGTGAGATAAGGCAGTTCATGCTGGCGCTCTCGGCTCAGGATTGTGTGAGCGAGCTTCACAGGTTCTCGGTTCACATTCGCTCAAAAAGCGGCTACAGCGATCAGGCTGAAGTTGAGGTCAGGGTGAAGATACCAAAGGTTGATCTCCAGTGGGAAGAGCTGGAGACTAATCCCAATACGCTGGGCAAAAAATTGCGTCTTATAAATAAGGGAGATAGCTTGACGGACCTCACTATCCGAGTGGAACCTGCGGAGGGATTTCGTCTCAGGCCCGCTGTTGAGCATGTAATTTTCCAGGCGAATAGCTCGATTGAGCTTTGGGCAGATCCCATACTTCATGAGAACTTTAAAGAACTGATTGGAGAAGCAAAGATCGAGATCTTCGGTAAGACGACAAGTCACACTCTGACTTGTGCTCTCCCCGATCATATGAATGTCTTCAAAGTAGATATCGATCCTACTTTTATTGAATCTATTAGCTCTTGGTACTGTACCAACCGCCCTGAAATTAGTCTTCTTGCAAAGATACTAGATTTACTATTTGCAGAGACTGAAAAACCAGATAATAATATCTTGATAGATGAAAATATCATTGAGCCAGGAGTAGCAGGAGATACATACCGGCCGGAACATCCATTAGTTACACGAAAGCGCGTAATAGAATCATCTCCATATTTGTTATCACATATATCTTTTGAATTATTTGATGCACCGGAGGCCCTAAATGCAGGTGAAAGAGTGAAACTTTGGCTAAAAAAACATCTCCCGATGATAATTGGTGCAGAGGTCGAATTCAAAGTAGATCGTAGAGCGATCGCAAGTGCCATTGCATATGAGGCCTTAGTTAACATAAATTCCTTAAATCGTAGTCTTAGGGCGTGTGGTCCAGGGAAGGTGCATTATTGGGACTTCCCTACTTGTGGCAAATGCGTAGCAGAAGAAGTTGAAGACGCTGGTTACCTACTGCATCTAGATCAGACCCAAAGAAAGGAAACAGTAAAAACCGCTAAGGGTGCCATAATATACATTGCGGCTATTATGCGAGCCCAGGCTGACGTTGCTTCCGGCGCAGGATACAATTTGAATTGTGATGTACCTATGCTGACAACTTTTTATAACGCATGGAAGTTAATAGAATTAAAGGATCATTTCGCCAAAAAGAAATATCCGGAACCGTTGACACCAAATGATGAGATGGGCAGATGGGCATCACTACATATAGAATACATTGAAGACGCGGTTGGAAAACCTTCTCCGAGCATATACTGAAAGGATTATCTTGGGATCAATTGAGGAAGAATATATGGATCCGATTAGAGGTTTCGAGATCGATTGGGAAAATGCTTCATTCAAAGCATCACGCTATTCCAAAAGCCACATTGATTGGTGGCAGATCAAAGAGACAAAAAATGATCAGACATTTATGCTGATCGGCGAGGACTCAGATGGTGATGGTGCAGTAGATTTCATCCATGCCGATACAAAAGGGACCGGACGGATTGACTTTTCAGCCTTTCTCAAGGAGGGCGAATTAGTTATTACAAACCTGATCGAAGCATGGCTAGAGATGAACTTTTCCCTGCCTTGGGCAAGATCTCAATACATCCCTCATGACATAGACGTCTATTTCAATGAAGTGAAGATTGTGTCATTTAAGGATACCATACCTGAAGGCCATTATTCCTTTCCAATACCCCCTCGGGCTGTTCTTTGTTTAGATACTAATTCCAGAGAGAATAAGATCGAGATCAAATCTGAGCATCTGCGTGGAGGGCACTACATTGTCACGTGTGACTTCCAAATCCTATACAGGCTGACCAACGTAGAGACTTTTGTCATTGCCGAGTCCAGGGAAGCGGCCGAGAAAAAGGTGCTCGAAACTCCAGGTTTCCGCTTCAAAGGCGCAGACCTCAGCGTGAACTCCAACGATATCTCCATCTCCAAATCAGATGGAATAGCTCCCGGAGAAAGCTTAGAGGTCAGGGCAAATATCTACAACCTGGGGATGGACCCCGGAAAGGACGCGGCAGTGGCCCTGGTAATGTCCCTGCCGGGCGGCATAAATCCAGTCGAGGTAGCCCGCATCACCCTCTCCGAAGTCCCGCTGTATGGCCCTACACCCGTCAAGTTCCCCTGGATAGCCGTCCCCGGCGAACATGCCCTCAGAGTAGTCATAGATCCGGATAAAAAGCTGGAAGAGAACTCTAGATTCAACAACGAAGCTCTGATTACTGTAAAGGTTCCGGGAAAAGACACCCCTCCAGAGCTGGAGATAAGATCCCCCGATCAGGGGCAGAAGTTCAATAAGCCAAAAGTTCAGCTGGATGCTTCCGGCATAGATGAGTCGGGCATATCCCTCATGGAGTACAGGATAGATGGCGGCCTTTGGACTCAGAGACAGGGCAGCGACCGCCTCTCTGAGGAGGTCACCATCCAGCCAGGGGATCATACGATATTTTTCAGGGCCACTGACGTCTCTGGAAACCAGACAACAGAATCCCGGACAATAAGTGTGACTTTCGATAAACCGGTTCTCATATTACTTGAGCCGGCTGAGGGGGCCATAATAGATCAAAACATCGTCACAGCAAAAATTGAGCTTGGAGATCCTGCCAAAATCGCCTGTGTTGAGGCTAGGACTGGAGGGGGGGCATGGAGAGACATACCAATCGCCGATGAAAAAGCATCCTCTTTTAAAATACCGGCAGAGTTTGGAAGACAGAGCCTCGAAGTGAAGGCTGTGGATATGAATGGTGTAGAAGCTTCAATCTCCAGAAGCATCAATGTGACCTCTCAAGCCGATGAACCCATTCAACAAATGCCGCAGAAATCACCTGAACAGGTACCAGAAGGAACTCCAAGAGAAGAAAACCCTGGAGGAATACTCTTCGAGGGTTTGAACTGGACTGTTGTCGATGATCCTTCGCCCTCTGAGCCATCAAAATGGGTGGTAAAAGATGACAAGCTTCAACAACTCAGCAATATCTTCCGCACCGATCGAGAGTATGAGTTCTGGCAGGGCACCCACATCTTTGCAGGCTCCGACAGTTCTACTGACTGCGAACTATCTTTTGATATTAGCAGTAGCGATGATGATGGAATTGGCGCCATAGTCCGCTACCAAGATAGGAACAACTATTATAGATTTATCTTGGTTCAGGACAGCGCAAACCGCGGCCCTTTCCGTCGCCTGGAAAAGTTCGAAAAAGGCCAAAGCACATTGCTAGCAGAGGATAAAAATGGCTATACTCCTGGCCAAATATACCATTTCGAGTTCAAAGCGATTGGAGATGCTCTTGAGGTTTGGATGGATGGCATAAAGATCTTATCAGCTAGAGATAGCTCTTTTGGATCTGGAAAGGCAGGATTCGTTGCCTATGCCAGCCCTGGCCTTTCAATATGGAACATAAAAATAAATGACTCGGTGTAGGAGATATGTCGGGATATCTGCAGGCCGCAGACCTGGGTGGGCGGTCTATCCACAGAGTGAAGCGTCTGAGGTGACTTCCTCCCCGACCCTAAATGGGCAGGGCTTCCTGCTTCATCAGTTTGGTTTGCTGAACAACTTTTGTTATCCAGTAGAGACCAATCCTTCACAGGCTCACCCCCACAGTCCATGGGTGTGGTTCCTCCTTACCAGGAGTTCGTCACTTGTGTCAATCTCACCGTTCTGGGCTTTACGCCACCTCCCCTACAGGCATCAGGCCTATTGGCACAGTTCCCTTTGGCAGTCCCAGGAACTCCCCGGCAGCAGTCGTGTTAAATCCTGCGATGTAGGTGCTTTCAAGGCCCAAAGATGTGACCTCCAGCAGCAGGTTCTGTGAGGCCATGCCAAGCTCTATGAAGGTGGCGCTGTCGTTCATGTTCCTATCCCTGGCCCTCTCAAAGGCTGCAGCCATGACGAAGATGACAGGCGCCTGGGCAATCCATGCGTTCGCACTGATCACTGAGGCGTTGACGAAGTCTTGCCTCAAATCACCCTCAGAGATCTGCACCATTGAGCTGTTCATTGGAAGGTAGTGATAGACGCCTGCAGAGATATTGGTGATATTGCCCGCGATCAAGTAGACCTCAAGCGGGTACGACTCCCAGGAAGATCCGGCAGTGCGGTGGCCCTTATCATCTGTGATGCCCTGCGCTGCCCAGAGGAGATGAGATACCTCACTCGAGCTCAGAGAATCGCCCTTCAAAGTGCGAACGGACCTCCTCTCCTGCAGAGCCTTATCCAAGACCATTCCGCTATCGGCCTGAGGCAAGGCGAACTTTATCTCTTGGGAGCTTGGCTGATTGGAAGCTGTGCCTAGGCCTGATGCAGCCATGGCCATCATTGCCAGGATAAAAATCCCCAGGATGGCTAGGAATGAAAATTTTGCCCTCATAATCCCACCTGAATTATAGCTATTGATCGCCGGAATATTTATCATTTACTGGGATACTAATGATCGGTGAGGCAGTGATCGATTTTTCTTCTTTTTCCCTCTGACCTAGCCCGTAAAATGACCTTCAAGGTCCAAAATAATCAGGGCAGGCTGCCTTTCTACCTGCCCTCTAATCCCTGGTAAGTAGTGTGGCAGAATACCTGCCTTATATAGCTGGTATTATCTGCCCGATCTAATATTCAGATTTTCCAGACTGCGTTATCTCCTCCTCTGTCTTGAATCAACAGGTACCTACTGGATTCCAGCATATACCGTTTTAGAAGAAGGTTTTGAGGTAATAGCTGCAAATCCCTATATGATCAAACATATTCGAAAGAAGAAGAGGAATCAGTTGGATTCAGAGTGGATCACAGAGCTTTGCCTCAATGATCAGATAGTTCCATCCAGGATATTCCCTAAGTGTGATTGGGAACTTAGATCGCTTACCAGGAACCGTGAAGCTCTGGGCAAAATGAGGTCAAGCCTCAAGAACAGAGTCCATCGCGACCTGGCATCTGCAAATATCAAGTTGGCATCGGTAATCTCAGATATCTTTGGCAAATCAGGAATGCATTGTTTGAGGGGTAAGCTCCTTTGGGCACAATCTACTTTTCCAGTGATAATATGTAGGCAGGACACATCCACCTAAAAGTTTTTTAAGCTTAGGATAAATGTATCCTGTGGCCCCTACAATGACCACAATAAATCTAAACTTGAAGAACTTTTCGCATCGTGATATACTGCTGAAGGTTTTTAGCGATTATGCAAATGATTACGAGTATACCTCAGATGGAATTTTCCGTAGAACCAAACCTCCGATATGTTTA
>Ga0074195_1000225_pt1 | contig 132885 bp, 105 predicted proteins | sample EPASupsiteHSE623_FD_64525 | JGI IMG/M metagenome (GOLD analysis project Ga0074195, IMG submission 64525) | Bioremediated contaminated groundwater from EPA Superfund site, New Mexico - Sample HSE6-23 | ecosystem: Environmental > Aquatic > Deep subsurface > Groundwater > Contaminated ...
CCCGGCGAATTTGCCCACACCTACCGGCTGGGCGGGCTCTCCTGTCTGGCCGGCGATGTGGTGGGCGATTATTCCTTTCCCGAGCCCCTTGCCATCGGCCAGCGGCTGGTGTTTGGCGACATGGCCCATTACACCATGGTCAAGACCTCCACCTTCAACGGGGTGCGGCTGCCCAGCATCGTGGTCTGCGATTCGCGCACCGGCGAGAGTAAGGTGGTGCGTTCCTTCGGCTACGAAGATTATAAATCCCGTCTTTCCTGATTTTTTTCTATTTCCCTATTTCGGTTGCGTTTCTTCGCGGTTCTGTTGTGTCGGGGTGATGTGAAACAGCCGGTATCCGTCTCCTTCCAGAACCAACCTGTTCAGCCCCATGCCGTTTTCGCTCCCATCGGAAAGAAGATCCTTCACCGTTGCTCCGTCGGCGAGAAGCCACGGAGTCAGAACGCTTACCAATGCCGGTTCCGTATGCTCATTCATCAAACCCAGGAGATAGCCGTTCCTGGTCTGGCGCAGGTCGGCGAGAACATAGGCTGCCCCGGCGCCTTTGAGTTCGATCCGGGGACGCATCCTGAAGAAATTCCTGTAAATCGCTGCCAGCCAGGCTGTTCGGGTGTCCCAGCCGAAAGTAGGAGCGGCGTGCGGGCTGCGCATCAGGATCTCCGGCGCAATGAAATCGCCCAGCGCAAAGGTGTTGATCGCGGTGCGTGCATCAGGATGCTCCTTGGTGACCAGAGCCGCGCTCAGCCGATGACCGGATTCCGTTTCGCTCCAAGCCTGGGCTGCGCCTCCCGAGGCCGGGCGCACCCCCAGCCAGTATTTCCAGGTTCGGATTGTCGTGGGCTGGGTCTGTCCGAGGATGCCTGCCGGTTCCGGGGTAAGAAATATGGGCGCGTACCCTCCGCTCCAATCCGCCCCCGGATGTATTCCGCTTTCCCAGGCCGGTCTGGCATGGCCTGCGTCCAGTCCGAAAATCTTGGCCATGGCTGAGGACCAGCCCGGGTTGTCCCGGTGGTTGGCATCGAATTGGCCGGGCAGGTCGAGATTGGCGTGGATATGCATACCCCGGGCAAGCAGCCTGGTCAGAGCGTCAAGGTCATCCGGCTGCATCTGAAAGTTTCTGGGCAGGAGCAGACTTTTCGGTCCGGCGATTTTCGTGGTGCCGTCTGGGGCGGCAGGGAGGCTGCTGACGAGTTTCGGGCGAAATCCCAGACGGCGCAGCCCTCCCCACAAGGAGGCGGTTTCCTCATTGGTTTTGTTCCAGCTCAGGTCAAGATCCTTGGGCCAGTAGACGAGGATGTCCGGGCCCGGGGTCTGCGAACCGACAAGGAATTCTGCCAGGGGCAGCTCGTCCATTTGCTGAAACATGGCGCGAACCGCCTCGTATACCCTGGGCTTGGGTCGCCGTTCCTGATCCACCACCCCGAAGCCGGCTTCCCGGGGATGCGGTGTGGAGAGAAAGTTGTCGCGGTCGCTCCAGTGGAAGAGATGCACTCCCATGGCTCCGGAGAGCATGGCTTCCCAGGTGGAGCTGACGATGGCCCCTGTCTGGCGGACGGCTGCCCCGGGAAAAAGGGTTTCCGTGGAGCTGTGGCCGGTTTCCGTGATCAGAAGCGGGATGTCGAGAAGGTCGCGAAACTTGGCGATGCCGAAGTCCAGGGAGCGCAGCTCGTGACCGGCCAGTGCCCATGCATAGAGATTGAGGGAGATGAAATCCAGGGGCGCGCCCGCGGCCCGGCACTGTTCTGTGATGGTCAACGGATCCTCGCCGGTGAAGTTGGGGTCAAGCCCGTTGAAGATGCCGCCTATTATTGAATAGGAGATCAACTGGTTCGGGGCGGCGTTTTTTGCGGCCCTGGCACCTGCGGCGACAAAATCACCGATGGTTTTTTTGCGCCACTGAATGAGGTCGTTGTAGCCGGAATTGCGGATGAGTTGATGGTCGTTCCTGTCCTCCGGATACGTCCGGGCCATGGGAACTTCGGAAAATTCGCGAAAATCGGTGCCCCATGCAGCATTGAGTCTCTCAATGCTCCCCCCGTAAGTGTGGGTCAGAAAATCCCGATAGGCGGGCAGACTGGCCTGCTCGTCGTATCCGACCTGATTTTTGATCGGAACATTCTCCCAGAGATCATAGAAGGCGAATTCATTGCCGAGAATCCAGCCGCCGATGGCCGGGCTTGCCTTGTAGCGATCACAGACCGCACCGATGAACCCGGCAAATGATTTTTTGGCCTGAGGATGGCTGTAGTTCAGCAGGGGGCTAGGGCCAGTGGCGGTGCGGGCCATGGCATCAGGGTAATTGGCAACGAACCAGGAGGGCGGGTACTGGTAGCCGATGAGGACGAAAAGTTTGAGCCCGAGCTGCTCGGCCTTGCGGACCAGGTGGTCGGCCTGATCCCAGCGATAGACACCTTCCGTCGGTTCCACGCTCTCCCAGACAAGTTCAACCCGCAGGGAATTGGCATGCGCTTTTTGCATGGCTTCCAGGTCGTAATCGACCTCGGCAAAGGTCTGGGTGGCGAAAACCGGCGGGTTCCAGACCTGATAGGCGAAACCGTGGGGGATGAAGGTTTCCTGGCGTTCCTGGTCCCAGAAATACCCTTGGCGGATAGTCAGTCCGGCATTGGCCGTGGGCGGGGCAAGGCAGAGGATGAGGAAAGGCAGCAGAATGGCCGCAGTGAAAAAGACATTGCCGCGTTTTGGTGTCGGGGAAGAGGATGTTCGTCTCGACGGCATGGGAAGAGCCCTTTGGGAAAAAGATGGATATGGAGTGATTTTGGGGCATTGTATCATCGGTGGACCGGGGTTGTCCTGGGTAAAAAAGGTTTATCTGGGAAGTTCTGGGAATAAGAGGGTAAACCTTTTTTATGTCCTCTCTTTCTTCTTTTGCGTGCCCAAAAGAAGAAACAAGAAAAGGGCACCCCAGCCTGTCCTGGCCCTGCGGGCTTCCCTTACTTCTCGACGATGGCGGGACGCAAAAGAACTCGGGCTTCGCCCTCAGACAGTTTTTGCGTCTTTTCCCGCCCCCGTCTGCGAGGCGCGGCAGGACAAATGGGGAGAAGAATTCCCATTGACACGCCGCCGAGCACCGGAGAGGCTGCCGAAAAGGGGATTTGCACTGTTTGAGGCACCCCGCAAGGGGATAAACTCCGAGCATCCCGCCAAAGGCGGGACAAGTGACACAGGGTGCCCTTTCTTTGGGCAAACAAAGAAATGAACAGGTGGAATTTATGCAATGTTCATCGGAGTTCCAGAGTAGTCAAAAAAAATGCCGGAGCCCTGATGGGCAACCGGCATTTGCGTAAAGAGTATAGAGTAATACGGCTCAGCGATCAGCCATCCCGTACCCGGATTCTCCGTGGAGGCATTTGTCGAGGCCTTCCATTTCGCCCTGCTGATCGATACGGAAGCCCACGGTTTTTTCCACGACCCAGCAGATCAGGATGGTGGCGATTGCGGCCAGGGCGATGGTGACTCCCATGCCCAGAAGCTGTACCTGCAGCTGGTCAAAAGCGGTCCAGGTCCGTCCGGCTGCGGCAGAGGCTTTCTCCAGCCATGAGTCCCGGATGAAAAAGGAGAGCAGCAGAACGCCGAGGCCGCTGCCCACGCCATGGATGCCGAAACAGTCCAGGCTGTCGTCGTAGCCGAGCCGCATCTTCATGATCAAGGCGAAGTAGCAGAGGATTGAGGAGGCTGCGCCGAGGGTGAGAGCCCCAACGGGCTGGACTACCCCGGCAGCCGGGGTGATCACCACAAGCCCGGCCAGAATCCCGGAGACAAAGCCCAGAGAGGTGGCCTTGCGGAAGGTGATGGCCTCGATGACCAGCCAGGTGAGCGCTCCGCTCGCCGCCGAGATCTGGGTCATGGTCAGGGCGCGGGCCGTATCCAGGCCGCTCTGCACGGTGGAGCCGGCGTTGAAGCCGTACCAGCCGACCCAGAGAAGGCCTGCGCCCATCATGGTCATGACCAGATTGTTGGGGTGCATGGCGGTCTTCGGATAATCGCGGCGCGGTCCGAGGTAGATGGCTGCGACCAGGGCGCTGATGCCTGCGGAAACGTGGATGACCAGGCCGCCGGCCAGGTCGATAACCCCGTTGGCGCCGGCGTTGAACAGCCAGCCGTCCGGGGCCCAGACCCAGTGGCAGAGAGGGCTGTAAACAAACAGGAACCAGAGGACTATGAAGAGGATGTAGCCCCGGAAGTAGACCCGTTCGGCAATGGCGCCGCTGATCAGGGCGGGGGTGATGATGGCGAATTTGCCCTGAAACATGGCCAGCACATACTCGGGCACGCCGTTGGTGATGGTCTCGTCGATGCCTTTGAGCATGAAGTAATCCGGATTCCAGCCGATTATGCCGCCGAAAATGTTTTTGCCGAAGGTGAGGCTGTAGCCGCAGACTATCCAGAGCACACCGATCACGGCCATGGAGACAAAGCTGTGCATCATGGTGCCCAGAACGTTTTTGGTGCGGACCAGGCCGCCGTAAAACATGGCCAGGCCGGGTATCATCAGCAAAACCAGAGCGGTGGAGATCAGCATCCAGGCTGTGGTGCCGCTGTCAATGGCATGGGGGTCAGCGGCCAGGGCAAGAGTGGGAATGAGCGCAAGGCCAAGGCCTGTGCAGGGTATGGCGAAAAAACGTTGCCGCATGGTATCTCCTTAAAATTCCGAGTTGAGGGTTCGGGTGGACCCCTTGAGGAATTGCGAAAATCGTGCCATGGAGATCGTGTTGCTTTTCTTGCTGAATGTGCGTTGTTTTATGGTTTTGTTTGTGGAATGAGCGACAGTATTTTGCAAACAAATATGTAAAATGCAAATTCATATCTCACATATTTGTCGTGTTAAATTGTTGGTATTCAGACTGCGAGCGGAAGAAGCACATGGTGGAAATCATACCCATGATGTTAGTATTTTTTAGGGGTTGACCTGAGAGGGGAAATAATGCGATACATAACATTGGGTAGTTTATGTCATTTGGGGGAGAGTTTGGGGGAACTGTCCAGGGATTCCACAGCCGGATAAGGAGAGGGTTATGCGTAAATTCGTGGTAAAATTCAAGGTCGGGGGGCCTGAGTTGTGGCGTACTGCTGCAATCGAAAGAACGGTTGTCGATGCACGGAATGTGGCCATGGCGATGTGTGAGTTTTATCGGAAGCAGGCAGGGTCTCGTGAGAAAATGACCGTTACCGAGGTGTATGAGGAAGGGTAATACCGTCAGCGCATCTCTGTATATATAGATAATTCGTATACAAAAAAAGGAGGGACGGCATCATGCCGTCCCTCTTTTTTTTGTGGCAAATGGAATTTCTGTCGTCAGAGGTCCTGTGTCCTGTTCGCCTGAATTTGTTTTAACGGAATGCGGAGAAGTATGTTGGGCGTGATGGGTAATGGGGCCTATCTGTGCGAGCGGGATACCGGGGAGCGGAATTTGCGGATATATCTGTTCGCATCAAGGGGAGAATGAATAAATTTTTTCGATGTGAAAACAGTATGTTTCTGTGCCGGTCAAGTGATTTTGCACCGAGGAAATCCCGTGGGAGAAATATTTAAATAGCGCCAATTGATTTCTATTGCGACAAAATGTCGCGGGTGGTACTACTTCTGCTAATTGGGTATATTTCCCGATATGATTGGGGCGAAGTGGGTCGTTATCGCAGCATGGATTGAGACCGTTCTGTCCCGCCGACAAAGACGCCAAGAGATAAGGAGGTGAGGCGCAAGGGGGTAGGTAGCAAAAAAGAGGGAAAAGGGTTTTTTGTGAAAAATTAAGGGGAGCAACTGATATGAAAAAGTTTCTTTTTGCGACCTCCGCACTGGCGCTTCTGTGCGGAGCCACTCAGGCCCAGGCGGTGGTCTTGCCTGGCCACGCTAACATCACGGCCTACGACGGCCCGTCAACCTGTATTGCCTGTCATCCGGCGCAGGCCTCGGGCATGCTCAACAGCCTGCACATGAAATGGTCCGGCCCCACTCCGGAGCTGACCAACGCCCCCACCCAGAATCTCGGCAAGGCGGTGAAGGGTATCAACACCTTCTGCACCTATGCTATGTCTTCCGGAAACACCTGTTTTACCTGCCATATCCGGGCCGACGGCAATGCCCCGCATGCTGCGTCCGCAAACGATGTGGATTGTCTGATGTGTCACAGCGACACCTATCAGCGCAAATTCACCATGGACCCGACCAAAACGCAGACCGTGACCAATGTCCTTGGCCAGATCAAGACCTATATCTTCGGTCTGACCGATTCCAATGGCAACTATTTCATCGAGCCCAACTACGCGGCCATGCCGGCCGGCACCACCATGGTCGATATTGCTAAAAACGTTCATAAAACCACCAAGAAGTCCTGTCTGCGCTGTCATGCCACGGCCGGTGGCGGCGACTGGATCAAGCGCGGCGACATGGGTCTGAATACCGTGACTGCCACCGATACCCAGGATGTGCATATGTCCCCGACCCGCGGCAACCTGAGCTGTTCTGCCTGTCATGCGGTCAGCGGCCACAAGATTTCCGGTCGTGGAATTGACCTGCGTCAGACAGAGGCTGTTGATCCGAAGTGTCAGAGCTGTCACGGCAACGCGCCGCACAGCAGCTCAACTACCGGTGTCAATATGAACCGCCATGCTGCAGGCCAGGTAGGCTGTCAGACCTGTCATATCAGGACCTTCGGCAAGGGCGGCGCCACCGAGATGCACCGCGATTTCCGCATTCCGGTGTGGAAGGCCAGCCAACTCGGCGGTCAGGGTGGTTTTATCGGCGAGGAACTCATGTTCTCCAACGTGAAGCCGGAGTACCGTTTCTTTGACGGCACTTCCTATGTGTACAACGTCGGTGAGACGATCACCAAGAACGCTGACGGTTCCATCACCATGGCAAAAGCAAACGGTAGTATTTTTGATGGAAAATCCAAGCTTGTGCCCATCAAGAACCACACGACGGTTATGCCTCTCCTGGCAGACGGCCGAATTGTTCCGCCCATGGTCCTCTGGATGTTCATGACCGGCGATTATGACGCGGCCGTGCAGAAGGGCATGCAGGAGCAGGGTATGACCGGCAGCTACACCTACGTCAACGCCAATGCCGAGATGCTGATTACCCACGGTGTTGAGCCGAAGACCATGGCGCCCAACTGCGCCGAGTGTCATGGCACCATGACAGGGCATAACAACCTGATGGTTCCGTTTACAGCCCTTGGCTACCATGAGCTTCCGACTTCGGCAAAGGGTTGCACCATGTGTCACGACAGGAAGTCTTTCAGCTTCGAGAACACGCACTCCAAGCATCGGAGCAAGATTAATTGTAATGCATGTCACAGCAAGACCCCGGTTGGCCTGAAGAGCCCGACCTCAACCCTGTGCAAGACCTGTCATAGTCTGAAGACTGCAAGTTCACGGGATGTGCATAAGAAGCATCTCGAGAAGAAGTATGCCTGCACGACCTGTCATGTCATGCCGTAAAAACAGCAAGCAGTATTTTTAGTAAGCAGTACCCAAAAGGGGCGTTCCGCATGCGGAACGCCCCTTTGTTTTTTTTGTTGCGGCAAAATGCCGCAGATGGTAACCCTTGTAAAAATTGGGTATATTTACCATAACGATTGGGGCGTACTACGATGGTTCTCGCTGTGAGGATTGGGTCTGAGTCTGCCCGTTAACAAAGCCGTCCAGAGGAAAAGGAGGTGAGCCCGGGGGGTACTGTAAAGAGGGAAGATGTTTTTTGTGAAAAAAAACTAGGGGAGACATCATTATGAAAAAGTTTCTTTTTGCGACATCCGCACTGGTACTTATGTGCGGAGCCACGCAGGCGCAGGCGGTGGTCCTTCCGGGCCATGCGGGTATCACGGCATACGATGGGCCGTCAACCTGTATCGCTTGTCATCCGGTGCAGGCCCAGGACATGCTCAACAGCTTGCACATGAAATGGTCTGGTCCAACACCGGAGCTGACCAACGCTCCAACCCAGAATCTCGGCAAGGGGGTGAAGGGGATCAATACCTTCTGCACCTATGCCATGTCTTCCGGGAACACCTGTTTTACCTGTCATATCCGGGCCGACGGCAACGCGCCGCATGCGCCTTCGGCAAATGACGTGGATTGTCTGATGTGCCATAGCGACACCTATCAGCGCAAGTTCACCATGGACCCGACCAAAACCCAGACTGTGACCAACATTCTAGGACAGATCAAGACCTATATCTTCGGTCTGACCGATTCCAATGGCAACTATTTCATCGAGCCCAACTATGCGGCCATGCCGGCCGGAACCACCATGGTTGATGTTGCTAAAAACGTCCATAAAACGACCCGCAAATCCTGTCTGCGCTGTCATGCAACAGCCGGCGGCGGAGACTGGACCAAGCGAGGTGACATGGGCATCAATACTGCGGCTCCCACTGATGCGCAGGACGTGCATATGTCTCCGACCCGCGGCAACCTTACCTGTTCGTCCTGTCATTCCGTCAGCGGTCACAAGATTTCCGGTCGCGGTATTGACCTGAGGCAGACCGAAGCTGCGGATCCGAAATGCCAGGATTGTCATGGAAGCTCACCGCATAACAGGTACAGCAATACCGGCAACAGGATGAATATTCATGCTAAAGGCCAGGTAGCATGTCAGACTTGCCATATTAAAACCTTTGCTAAGGGCGGCGCTACTGAGATGCATCGCGATTTCAACAATCCGGTATGGCTCCCGAGCCATCTTGGCGGACAGGGCGGTTTTATCGGCCACGAGGACAAAGCTTCCAACGTGAAGCCGGAGTACCGTTGGTTTGACGGCACCTCTTATGTGTACAACGTCGGCGAAACCATTGCTCCCAATGCTGATGGTACGTATACCATGGCAAAGGCCAATGGCAAGATTTTCGACGGCAAGTCAAAGATTGTGCCCATCAAAAACCACACCACTGTTATGCCCATTCTGGCAGATGGTCGGATTGTTCCGCCCATGATCCTCTGGATGTTCATGACCGGCGATTATAATGCGGCCGTGCAGAAAGGCATGCAGGAACAAGGCATGACCGGCAGCTACACCATGGTCAATGCCAACGCCGAGATGCTGATTACCCATGGTGTTGAGCCGAAGACCATGGCGCCGAAATGCACCGAGTGCCATAATTTGCAAGGTACAACTCCGGATGGCAGCAAGATGATTCCTTTTGGCAAGCTGGGTTATCGGACCTTCCCTGCCAAGGTCAAGGATTGTACCCTTTGCCATTCGAAAAAGAGCATGTCCTGGGAGGATATGCATAAGAAGCATGCCGAAGAGATGGGTAAGAATTGTGCCGGTTGTCATACCACCGAGCCCACCGGCTGGATCGAGCCGCCCACTCGTAACGGTCTGTGTAATAACTGCCATAGCGCTTATAAGGCCGACAAGTATTTTAATGGCTGGAGCGCAAGTGAACGTGCCCGGAAGCTCCATGAGGAGCATGCCGAGGCGGAGCATGGCGGCATGAAGACCACCTGTACAGACTGCCATACCTTTTAAGGCAGTTTTTGTAGAAACAAGCGAAGTTGCATGAAAGAGAAAGGGTCGACCCGCAAGGGTTGACCCTTTTTTTTCTGATTGCCATCGGACGTCGGTCGGCATCCAGGTATGGAAGTTAATTTTTCTGTCATTACGGCTTTCGCCGGAATGACAGGGGGGAGCAACTGGTTGGGGATCAGTTGTAATAAGATTTTTTATTATGAGGCTGTTGAAAAATACTCGAGGTGTGACAGGGTTTTCCAGGGTACAGAATAGAGGGGCACCATAACCGGGAAAATGCAGTCCGGGTCATGGTGACGGCTGCCCTTCGACAGGCTCAGGGTGAACGGATGACATGCAACAGGGAATGTACCGTTCACCCTGAGCCTGTCGAAGGGTGTGATTTGAGTCCGACTCCGGCAAAGTGTGCACCACAAAAAAAGCCCCGGCTTTACAGCCGGGGCTTTGTACTGGTTTGTGTGAAATACCTTAGAAGGGCCGCATCACCCAGATGCCGCAGGGGCAGGTGTCGCTGCAGAAGCCGCAGGCGATGCACTTGTCCGGATCCGAGACATACCGGTAGGACTTGTCCTCAAGTTTTTCCCGGGAAATGGCCTGGGTCGGGCAGATGGTCTCGCAGAGATGGCAGTCGCGGCAGGTGCCGCAGCTCATGCAGCGATCCGCCTCCTCTGCCTCCGAGGAGCCGCACGAATCAGGGGTATAGTGGGCGGCGGTAAGGCTGGACTGGGGAATGACCTGCAGGTCGAAGTCATGCCATTCCTCGCCCTTGAAACCGGCCAGAATCGATTCCGCAGTCTTCTTGCCCGCGCCCAGTGCGTTGGTGGCCAGACCCGGCCGCTCCACATCGCCCACTGCCGAAATTTTCGGATCGCTGGTCAGTCCGGCGGTGTTGCACTTTATCCAGCTCGCGCCTCCCACGGAAAGAACCTCAACGGTGTCCGGCAGGAACTTCAGGGCCGGGACATCGCCGATGGAGATGATCACGGTCTGGGCCGGGATGAGCTGTCCGGCTGCATCGATCAACCCTTCCGAGGTGACTTCCTTGGTTTGCACCGGCCATTTGAAGGTGGCGCCGAGTTCTTCAGCCGCCGCCTTTTCCTTGCCGAATGCCAGGGGCTTCTGGATATCCACCAGGGTAACCTCCTGAGCTCCGAGGCGGTACGCTTCGCAAGCCACATCGCAGCCCACGTTGCCGGCGCCGATGATCACCACCTGCTTGCCCACCTTGGGAGGCTTGGCGCTTTTGGCGCTTTTCAGGAAGTCCAGGGCCGGAATCACCATGTCATGCCCCGGGAAAGGAATGGTGCGGGGCTGATGGGTGCCGACGGCCACGATGACATGGTCGTATTTTTTCTTCAGCTCGGCGAACTTGTCCTTGGTCATGGTTACGCCGAAGTTGACCGTGATGTTGGGCATGGAGAGGAATCGCTTGATTTCCTTGTCCCAGATGGCCTTGGGCAGACGTTCCCAGGGAATGACCTGGGCCAGTTTGCCGCCCAGCTGCTGGTCGCGCTCGAAGATATGGGCCTCAACCCCGCCCTTGGCCAGTTGCCAGGCCGCGTTCATTCCGGCCGGGCCGCCGCCGATGATGGCGACTTTTTTGCCCAGCTGTTTGGCAGGCTTGGGCAGCTTGGCATCGCGGGCCGCGCGGCCCAGCATCTGCACATCGATTTTCTCATCCACCAGCTGCCGGGAACAGTTCTGCATGCAGAGGTTCGGGCAGACATGGCCGCAGACCGAGGCAGGCAGAGGGGTGTAATCAAGCAGCATCTCGTAGGCTTCATCGCCCTTGCCTTCGCGGAAGAGCCGGAGACGGTCGACCGTGGGGATATGCACCGGGCAGTAATAGGCGCAGGGCGCGGCCTTGTCGCGGTTGGCCCAGAAGGGCTGACGCCGTCTGAGATCGCCGGTTTCAATCATGCCGATGGAGCTGCGGTCCAGCCCCGGAGCCAGATCGCGGATGGGATCGCCGCCGCCGAACGCCGGGTCCCAGATTTTTCTTTTGAACTCGGCCATGGGCATGGGGCCGGAAAACATCAGGGCCCGATCCTGGGGCGGAATGGAGATCAGCATCATCCATTCCTTGCGGACGGAGAGCTTCTTGAGCAGCCGGGTGCGGCCGATTTTCTTCAGGTACAGAGGCATCCGCTCCATGAGCCACTGCCACTGGGCATCGTTGGGCAGTATGGCCATGACGCTCTTTTTGTCATAGGAGCCGTCGTTTTTGCCGCGATAGAATATCCAGCCGCCAACCATGCCGACGCAGGGGCGATAGCCCAGGATGTTCTTTGGGTTCTTGGCCTCGATTCCGCATACCACGCCAATGCCGCCGCAGTTGAACTCGGCAAAGGTATCGCCCACCGAGCCCAGGACCCACAGCTCCGGCCGCTGGTGCTCCGGGTTCCATTTGGTCATGGTCAGGCCGCGGGCGCCGATGGAGCCGCCCACATACACCTTGCCTTCGGCCATGGCGTTGCAAACCCCGTTGGTGGCGTCGCCCTTGACGGTGATCTCCGCGCCGATATTGAGGTAGCCCACGTCATCGGAGGCAGGCCCGTCGCAGACAATAGTGGTGCCGGGCATGCCCATGCAGCCGAGGCGTTGGCCGCAGGGGCCGTTGATCTCGATCTCCACCTTTTTGCCATTGCTCTTCAACCGGCCGCCCACGTTGTGCTGGCCGTAGGTCTCGAGCTTCAAGCGGGTGGATTTGGCAAAGGCCTTCTGAACCAGCTCTTCGTAGTTCTTGGAGCTGATCCGCTGGCCATTGGCATCAAGCCCTTTTACGACAATTACTTTGCTCACAGCGTGCTCCTTCTTAACAGACGTATCTGATATTTAAACGTTCGGCCACATCCTTGTCATCAATGCCCAGGGCGTCGGACATGCCGATGGGCAGGCTCTGGGAGCGGCCCAGGGGCGCCATGACTTTCTTGATCTCGGTGCGGATGGACATGAAGGTCTCCACCACCCGCTGGGCGACCTGATCCGGGTCGAGGCGGCGGTAGAGCTTGGGGTTCTGGCTGGTGATGCCCTTGGGGCACAAGCCGATGTTGCAGACGTTGCAGCGGTTCGTCTCGGTGCCGAGACAGCCTGCGGCGGCCTGCATGATGTATTTGCCCATGTGGACGCCGGAGGCGCCCAGCATGATCAGGGCCATGCCGTTCTGGGTGACGTTGCCGTTTTTGCCCACGCCGCCGGCGGCGAAGATCGGGATTTCGTTCTGCTTGCCCTGGGCGCAAAGATCGAGATAGCACTCGCGGACATTGGCGGCGATGGGATGGCCGGTGGCGTCCATGCTGACGTTGTAAGCCGCGCCGGTGCCGCCGTCGATGCCGTCGATCATCAAGGCTGCGGCATAGGGGTTGCGCACCAGGTTATTCAATACGGATTTTGCCGAGGTGGAACCGGAGATCTTCGGATAGACCGGCACCCGGAAATCCCAGGCCATGGACATGGTCTGGATCATCTTCATCACCGACTCCTCAATGGAGTAGAGGGTCTGGTGTACGGGCGGCGAAGGCAGATCCACGCCCTCCGGCACTCCGCGCAGACGGGCGATGAGCTTGGATACCTTGAACCACATCAGCAGACCGCCGTCGCCGGGCTTGGCGCCCTGGCCGTATTTGATCTCGATGGCCGCCGGATCGCACTGCATCTCGGGGATGGCCCGGATGATCTCGTCCCAGCCGAAATATCCGGACGCGATCTGGAGAATAATGTATTTGAGAAACGGGCTGCGCAAAACCCAGGGCGGGCAGCCGCCCTCGCCGGTGGCCATGACCACGGGAATGCCGAGCACCTCGTTGCAATAGGCCACGCCCTGGAGGAGGCCGAGCCACATGTTGGGAGAGAGCGCGCCGAAGGACATGGAGCCGATGACAAAGGGAAAGATTTCGCGTACCGGCGGAATCCATTCTCCGGCCAGCTTGCGCCGGACGTATTCATCGGGCGGCAGCACCCGGCCGAGCAGGGTGTTGCAGGAAAATTCGTGGCGGCCCGCATCGAGAGCCGGATCGGTGAGCATGGAGATCCGGTCGAAGATGATGCGGTCGAGCAAACTTGCGCCCGGCTCGTTGCGGCGTCCGCCGCGTTTGGCCGGTTCGCCCTGCTGGGTGTTGAGGAAACGGAAGCGGTCGCGGATGCTGTTATGTATCGGGTGGATCGCTTCATTGGGGCAAACAAGGGCGCAGGAGCCGCAGCCGATGCAGCGCTTGCTCACCTCGGTGGACTGGCGGATGCCGACAAAGGTTTTGTAGGCGCTGCCGCGTTCCGTGGAGGAAAGCACCAGATGGGGCATGCGCTTGCGCATGTAAGCCAGCTTCAGGGTGCCCACAGGGCACACCGCGGCGCAACGGCCGCACAAGGTGCAGCGGTCCTGGTTGTGTTCGATGATCCAGGGCAGATCGTTGGTGGTTAGGCTGCTTGGTGTATTGGGAATTGATCGAACTGTGACCATATCTGCAACTCCTGTCTGTCTGGAGGAATAATAACGGTGTGTTCCCGCATGGGCTGGAAATCCTTGGAGCGATCACGGTCGGGGATCATGGCGTCAACGCCGCACATCTCCGAGGCAATGGCCCATTCGCCGGGTTTGCCGCCCACGGTGGCGGGCCGCATTTTCTTGGCGTCCATGACCAGCATGGATGTTTCGTCGGGCAGGGTGCCGATCACCGCGTTGGGTCCGTCGATGATCAACCGGCGGCAGGCGTCACGCAGGCCGCGAAGGAAATCGCCCTGCGGATGAACGGCCAGCTCTTCGTTTTTGAGCGGGGTGATCACATGCTTGTAGGTTTCCAGCGGCAGCTTGAGCTGCTTGGTCACATAGTGCAGGATATGGGCGAACACCTCCGAGTCGGACTGATAGCCGATATATCCGGGAAAGGAACGGCCGGAGAGCCAGTCTTTAATGGGGACAAATGCGGTGTTCTCGCCGTTGGTCATGGTTGCCACGCCTTGGATGAAGAAGGGGTGGCAGGCATAGAGGTTGATGCCGTAGTTGGTGTTCTGGCGGCCCTGAGCCATGCAGATCCGGCTGGTAATACGGCCTGAGTCGAGGCCGAGGGCGATGCCGATATCAAGGGGCCAGCCCACTTCCTTGATCATCACCACATCGGGCCACAGGGAAAAGGCGGTGAGGTCGTTGCCATGCGCTTCGCCGTCGGCGCGGAGCGCCAAGCGGGTCAGCATCAGCTCGTATTCGACCTGTTCAGCGGAGAGCTTGCTCCAGGCCGCGGGCTTTTTGTATACCCGAAGGATATACTTGTGCCGGTCCTGGGCCTCGATCATCGCCTTTTTCACATCGTATTCGTGATCGTACTTGAGCGTGAACCCCGCCTTATCCATAAGATGGTCGAGACGGACGAGCGCTTCTTCGGTGTGGGCGATACCCGAAAGAATCGGGTCGGCGGCGTTGTATTTGTAGTCCGCAAATTTAAGCCCCCTGAGCAGCAGGCCGAGGCCGCTGCCGTCATACCCTTCCTGCATGGCTTCCATGGCCTGCAGCACCGAAAAGGGAGAGAAAGGCTCACTTGCGGTTTTCATGGCTAACCGGCACATGTGTCACTCCTTTGCATTATATAATGATATGGCTTCCTGAAAAGCGAATCGACAGCCAACATTCTTGCGCGTATTGAAAAAAATATGCGCCTGGGAATTTTGCAAATATAGTGATTCCAAGCGGAAATTTCAACCGTGCAGGGCGAAGTTAGCGACTCACTGCATTACACCACAAAGAGTGGATTGTCAAGGGGGGAAACCGGTCGGGTAAGAACATGCGCACGAAGTCGGGACAAATTTCCCGCTGCGGCAAGCGGGCCATTTTTCCTTGACAAAAAAAGACAAAAGGAATAATCAAAATCCTCTCATGCGCGGCACGCATCGTGTGTTTTCGCTTACAACCTGTTGTTTGAAATCTGATTAAATTCGGTATGTTGCGCATTGCGTTGCCTGCCGAGAACCCCATTAAGAAAGTGACATGGCATCCTTACTGACCTTCCCCAAAGGTGGTGTGCATCCGCCTGCATCAAAGGACCTGACTGCGAACCTCGCCATTGAGGTAATGCCGGCGCCTGATGAGCTCGAGATTATTCTTGGCCAGCATATCGGCGCACCCTGCACTCCCACTGTGTCCCTCAAGGACGAAGTGCGGGAAGGCGGGCTCATCGGGGAAGTGAAAAAGGGGCTCGGGGTTCCCCTGCATGCCCCGGTTGCCGGCACCGTCAAGGGGTTCGGCATGTCCGGCCACCCCATGCGCGTTTCCGCGCCCTCCATTATTATTCAGACCGACAAGGAAGCAGCGCCGGTTCAGTATTCCCGTTGCGACTGGCGGAAATTTACCAAAGAAGAGCTGCTGGCCAAGGTGCATGGCGCCGGGATCATCGGCATCGGCGGCGCGGGCTTTCCTTCCCATGTCAAGCTCTCCCCTCCGCCGGACAACCCGGTGGACACCCTGATTCTAAACGGCGCCGAATGCGAGCCGTATATCACCGCGGACCATCGTCAGATGCTGGAGCATGCCCGGGAGATTGTCGAGGGCGCCACGGTGATCCTCAAGATTCTCGGAATCACCAGGTGCTTTATCGGCATCGAGAATAACAAGCCCGACGCCATCGCGATCATGTCCGAGGCGGCTGCCGCTGCGTCCACCCCCGAACACACCCTTACGGTCCAGCCCTTGCAGGTCAAGTACCCTCAAGGGTCGGAGAAGCAGCTCATCCAGTCCATCACCGGGCGCAAGGTTCCCGGCTTTGCCCTGCCTTCCGCGGTGGGCGTGGTGGTTCACAATGTGAGCACCGCCCGGGCGATTTACGATGCGGTGGTCCTGTCCAAGCCCCTGTACGAGAAGGTGATGACCGTTTCCGGCAAGGGAATCAAGCGACCGGCCAATCTGCGGGTCAAGGTGGGCACCAGGATCAGCGACATTGTCGAGTATCTGGGCGGCGTTACCCCGGAACTTTCCAAGATCGTCATGGGCGGCCCGATGATGGGTTTCGCCGTTTCCAGCCTGGACATCCCGGTGACCAAAACCACCTCTTCGGTGCTGTTTCTCGCCGAGGATGAGATCGATTCCAGCCCCCATTCCCAGTGCATCCGTTGCGGCTGGTGCCTGGACGCCTGCCCCATGGGGCTTGAGCCCAAGGAGATCGCGCTGTATGTGGAGGCGGGTCGCCCGGAGGACACCGGACAATTCGGGGTGTTCGAATGCTTTGAGTGCGGTTGCTGCGCCTATGTCTGCCCGGCAAAACGGCCCCTGGTCCAGTTTATCCGGCTGGCCAAGATGAAGGCCAAGCGTTGATCCATCAGAACGTAAGCAAGGAGAAGAGTCATTAACGAGCACGCTGCAGAGAACCAGTCACCCGCCACGCCGCATCTGTGGAAAGTTTCCGTTTCCCCCCATGTGCGAAGCGGCGAGTCGGTTGAAAAAATCATGTGGACCGTGGTGGCCTGCCTGGTGCCGCCCCTGGTCTTTTCGGTATTTATTTTCGGGATTCAGACCCTGTTCATCACTGCGGTGAGCGTGGCAAGCTGCGTGGCGGTTGAAGCCGCAACCCAGAAGGCCCTGGGCCGCAAGGTCACCATCGGTGACGGAAGCGCGGTGATAACCGGGCTGTTGATCGCCTTTGTCATTCCCCCCGGAGTATCGCCGCTGCTGCCGGTGCTGGGCGCGGTGATGGCTATTGCCATCGGCAAGCATCTGCTGGGCGGGATCGGCTACAACATCTTCAATCCGGCGCTTCTCGGTCGGGCTTTTCTGGTGGCAACCTTTCCGGTGGCCATGACTTCCGCCTGGCTGCCGCCGCTTTCCGATCTGGCGATTTTTTCCTATCTGGGCACTCCCATCGACGCCATTGCCACCGCCACACCGCTGGCGGTGCTCAAAACGCAAGGACTTGCCGCCTTTACCGAACAGTTCGGCACCGCAGCCAACCTCTACACAAATTTCTTTCTCGGCTGGCGGCCCGGCTCCATCGGCGAGACTTCCGGACTGCTCATCGTGCTGGGCGGCCTGTATCTTTTGTACCGCGGCTACATTACCTGGCATATCCCGGTTTCCACGCTGGGAACCATCGCTCTGCTCACCTGGTGCTTCGGCGGGGAAACCCTGTTCAGCGGTGATCCGCTGCTGGCCGTTCTTTCCGGCGGGGCCCTGCTGGGCGCCTTTTTCATGGCCACCGATTACGTCAGCAGCCCGACCAACAAAACCTCCCAGCTTATTTTCGGTCTGGGCATCGGGGCGCTCACCGTGCTGATCCGCCTCAAGGGCGGGTATCCGGAAGGTGTCTGCTACGCCATTCTGCTTATGAACCCGGTGAGCCCGGTTCTGGACGGATTCTTCAAGCCCAAGCGCTTCGCGCCTCTTCAGGGAGCGGCGAAATGAAAGATATTCTTACCATCATTTTTCGTCTTACCGTTGCCTGCCTGCTGGCCGGATTGGTCATGGGCGCCGCCTTTATCGTCACCGACAAGGCGAAAAAGCACAATTTGCATGTCAACGAGCAGAAGGTGATGTTCAGTCTTCTCGGGTATTCGGCAAAAAAACCCGCCCCGGAAACCGTTGCCCTGCATGAGGTCTACCGCTATATCGTCAGCCAGGGCGATGTTCTGAACGTGGGCTATCTCCTGCCCCTGCAGGATGGTTCCTTTTCTTTCGTGACCGTTGATCTGAGCGGCGCTTTCGTGGCCCAGAACCCCGTAAATATCCCGGCGGAGAAGGTTGCCGAGGAAGGCGAGCGCAGCCAGGCGATTTTAGCCTCTATCGGCGCGGGCAAAACCATCCGTTATGCCGACCAGACCATCGTGGTTACCAACGGCGGAAAGAGGACTGCCTATCTGCTGCCCGGAAAATTCCCCGGCTTCAAGACCTTCATCGGTACGATCCTTGCCGTGGATCAGGATTTCTCCATTCTCGGCCTGGAGATCATGGAGCACGAGGAAGATCCCGGTCTTGGAGGCGAAATCGTTCAGGAATATTTCAAGAATCAGTTCAAGGGCAAGCCGCTTGAAACCATCAAGAAGCTGGAAGTCATGAAAACGCCCCTGCCGGAAGAGTATCTCAGGGTTCTGGAGGCGGACAAGCGTGAACGGCTGGATGCGGAAGAAGTGGCGCGCATTCAGGAGCAGTACAGAGACAGCGATATTTACGCCCTTACCGGCGCGACCATTTCAAGCAGCGCGGTGACCAACGGAGTCAAGGCGATGGTGAAGAAATTCGCCTACCGGCTGGAGATTCTTGACCGGGTTCTTGCAGAGCAGCATATCGCGGTCCCTTTTTAGCAGACGGAGAATGTGACAGTGGCGACTGATAAAACAAGCTTTCAACTGGTGGTCAACGGGATACTGAACGAAAACCCCATTTTTCGGCTGGTGCTTTCCATGTGCCCGGCGGTGGGCATCAGCACCACGGTGATGAACGGCTTCATGCTGGGGATCGCGGTTCTTTTTGTTCAGGTTTTTTCAAGCTGCACCATTGCCCTGTTCAAAAACGTCATCCATCCCCGGATCCGGATCCCAACCTACACGCTTACCATCGCCACCTGGGTAACGGTGATCGACATGGTGCTGGCGGCTTACCTGCCCGAGGCCTATGCCAAAATGGGTATCTTCGTCAAGCTCATCGTGGCCTTTGCCATCATCACCATGCGCCTTGAGATGTTCGCCTGCAAGGAAAGCGTCAACGCCTCTTTCTGGGACGGCATCGGCATGGGGCTTGGTTTCATGTTCGGAATGATGGCCCTCGGCTTTGTCCGGGAGTTGCTGGGGCTGGGCACCATCCTCGGCTATGACGTGCTGGGCTTCAAGCCGCTGCTCTTTTTTGTGCTGCCCTTTGCCGGGTTCTTCTGCGTCGGCCTGATGATGGCCTTTTTCAACTACATCGAGATTGTCTACAAGCGAGCCAAGCGGGCCTGAACCATGAATATGCACACGATCAGACGGATACTGCTTTTCCTTGCAATTGTGCTCGCTTTGCCGGTTTCGGCGCAGGCAAAGGACCTCATTGCCGACCAGAGTTTCGGCAAGGCGAATAACGAAATCGTCGTAACCTTTGCTGCGGTCGCGGATCGCGCCGTGGTTGAAAACCCGGCGAACTATCTGGTCTACGAGGAACACGACCCGGACATCAAGCTGGAACTGCTGAGCGTGGTATTGTCCGCTGATCAGAAAACCGCCACGCTGACCTTTGCCGAGCCCCTGAACGTCAGGGTGGGCCACGTGGTTACCATCGACCGCCTTGTCGAAAGCGGTGCCGCAGCAACCTTCAAGGTTGCCCAGCCCTATTTTGGTTATCTGCTTTCCATTCTGATCAGCGCTCTCTTGATCAACAACTTTGTTTTCACCAAGTATCTGGGGCTCTGCGTATTCTTCGGGACCTCCAAGCGCAAGGACACGGCCAAAGGCATGGGATTCACCTTCACCATGGTCATCGTGGTGAGCGCCATCATGAGCTGGTTTTTCTATCAGTTCATCCTCAAGCCATTTGGCTTGAATTTCCTGCAGATCGTGATCTTTATCGGTCTGGTTTCCCTTACGGTGCAGGCGGTGGACACGGTGCTGCGCAAGGTGAACCCGGCCCTGTTCAACGCTTTTGGCGTGTATCTGGTGCTGGTCATCGCCAACTGCGTGATCATCGCGGTGCCGCTGATCCTTGCGGACAACGAATACAATTTTTTTGAATCCTTCATGCTTTCCCTGGGGGCGGGCGGCGGTTTTCTTCTCGCCCTCTACCTGATGAGTTCGGTGCGGGAACGGATGGAGCTTGCCAATATCCCTCCGACTTTCAAGGGCGTGCCCATCGCCTTTATTGTTGCCGGACAGTTTGCCCTGGCGTTTCTGGGATTCTCCGGGTTGAGTCTTTTTTAAAAGCCGTTTGGGAATTAAAAGCAACGGCGGAAGTGGCGACAGAGCGGGACTCCGGCTCTTTGCGTTAGATTTTTTAGTTGTTCCTTGTCTTCGGAATAGGTGTGGAAATGGATCCAGCTTTAGTTAAACTTGCCTTGGGCGGCATTGCTCTCCTGGGGTGCATCGGCCTTTTCTTCGGCATCGGTCTTGCCCTGGCGGCACACAGGTTCGCCGTTGAGGCAAATCCCCTGATCGAAGAGGTGCTGGAATCCCTGGCCGGAGCCCAGTGCGGCGGCTGCGGATATCCCGGCTGCGAGGGCTACGCCATCGCGGTGGTCACCAACCCCGAAGTGCCGCCGAATCTCTGCTATCCCGGCAAGGAAAAGGTGGCCGAGCGGGTGGCCCAGCTCACCGGCAAGAAGATGACCGCCGTTGAGGACATGATCGCCCTGGTCCGTTGTTCCCGCAAGGAAGGGAGGGTCAGCCACAAGCACGAATACATTGGTTTTGCTTCCTGCACCGCAGCCAACCTCGGCTTCGGCGGCCCGTCGGCCTGCAACTACTCCTGCATCGGCCTTGGGGAGTGCGCCGCAAGCTGCCCCTTTGACGCCATTGCCATGAAGGACGGCTTTCCGGTGGTGGATCCGGATAAATGCGTGGCCTGCGGCACCTGTGTTCGTGCCTGCCCTAAAAGGATCATCGAGCTCATGAGCCTCAAGGCCAGGGTCTACGTGCCGTGCTCCACCAAGGATCTCGGCAAGAATGTCCGCAAAGTCTGCGAGGTGGGCTGCATCTCCTGCCAGATGTGCGTGAAAAAATGCCCGGCAGAAGCCATTGCCTACGAAGACGGCCTGATCAGGATCGACCATCCGAAATGCATTGCCTATGGCCCGGAATGCCAGGAAATATGCGTGGAGAAATGTCCCCGCGACATCATGCGGAAATACGCGGGAAGGGCAGCCATTGCCCGGCAGGCGGAAGGGTTGAAGATGGCCTCCTGATATAGGGGAAACTGCCGAATGTAGGAGCGGCTTTAGCCGCGAAATTTAACGAGATCGCGGCTAAAGCCGCTCCTACAGATGCGACTGTTCTGAAATGGAAACGGAAGACAATGAAAGGCGAAAGGGAAGTCTCCTCGAAACCTTTTTTATCGCGCAACGAGAGGAAAAAATGAAAACGAAATTACCCATGTGCAACCAACAGAGACGATCCTTTTTGAAGCTTTCCGGTATTCTCGGCCTCGGCGCAGCCTCTGCGGCCCTGTTGCCGACGCCCCACGCGGAAGCGGTCCTTTTTGGGCCGAAGGAATACAAGGTTTCCTCGACCAGGCTTTCCATGGGTTCCTTTCTGTCCATAACCGCCATCCATTCTTCGCGGGACGAGGCGGAAAACGCGATTGGTCTTGCCTGGGAGGAGATTGACCGGCTTGGCAGCCTGTTGAGCCGTCATGATTCCTCCACACCGGTTTCTCATCTCAACAGCACCGGCGCTCTGCGCAAGGCGCCGGTGGAGGTGCTCGAGGTTGTTGCCCGGTCCCTGTATCTTAACAAGCAGACCAACGGAGCCTTTGATATTACGGTCAAGCCTCTGGTCGATCTTGTCAAGGAGCGGTTCGCCGCCGGCGCAGCCCCTTCCGAGGCCGATATCAGCGCGCTCCTGCCCCGGGTCGGTTCCGAGCAGATCCGTTTCAGCGCAGGCGATATTTCCTTTGGACGGCAGGGCATGGGGATCACCCTGGACGGCATTGCCCCCGGGTATATCGTTGACCGGGTTTCCGCGCTTCTCACGTCTAAAGGGGTCACCAATCATCTGATCAATTGCAGCGGCGATATCCGGACCAGCGGCACGGCGGCCAAAGGCAAGCCGTGGACCGTGGCCATTCAGGACCCTGCCAAGCAGAAGGCCTACCCCGAGGTGCTGACCATGGGCGGTGGCGCCATTTCCACCTCCGGCAGCTACGAGGTCTTTTACGATCGGGAAAAAATGTTCCACCATATCGTCACCCCCAGGACCGGCCATTCGCCGAGGCTGGCTACCAGCGTGACCGTGAAGGGTTATTCGGCGATGGACGTCGATGCGCTGGCCACCGGCATCATGGTCATGTCCCCTGCGGAGGGTGTTCGCTTTGCCGACACTCAGCCGGGCTGCGAATGCTTCATCGTCGCGCAGGACGGAAGTTTCAAGAAATCAGCGAGTTGGAGCAAGATCGGCTGATTGTCGCGGGTGGCAGGGTGGATGTGAAAAAAGGGGCCTGTCGGCCTCTTTTTTTATGCTTGGCTGGCCTGATCCTCCTGCACGGCCTTGTGCTTCGACAGGCTTGAACGGAAAAACTATATTGATTGCAGCGTGATTGACGGCGCCGCTGACACTGATCTCCCTGAGCCCTTCGGCCAAGCTCGCGGGAACGCTGTTGGAGGGTTTTCTTCTGTATTTCAGAGACTCACGGAACAGAAGGAATAAAAGAGTTCTTCCCGGGAGCAAAAGCTATGTCCGAGATAAAAAATCCCCTGGAAATATATGCGGCGCTGGCGAAGACGAACTGCGGTGAGTGCGGCGTGCCTTCATGCATGGCTTTTGCCGCGGCGGTGCTTCAGGGGCAGAAAAAAATAGGCGCTTGCCCGTATCTCGACCGGGAAGTTGTTGCGCAACTCAGTCGGCGAATTGTTCAACGCCGGTCCCTGGAAGACGATCATCAGCAGGCTATCGAGCAGCTGCGACGGGAAGTGGCTGCTCTTGATTTTGTTCAAGTCGCGCCGCGTCTTGGGGCGCGGCTGGTGGACGGGAATCTGGCGATCAACTGTCTGGGCAAGGATTTTATCATCACCCCGTCCGGAGAAATGATTTCCGATTGCCATCTGAACCACTGGATCTATGTCCCTTTGCTGCACTATTGCATTGTCTGCCAGGGAAAAGAGGCGCAGGGCGAGTGGGTGCCCTATGAGACGTTGCCCGGCGCTGCCGAATGGCGCCAGTATTTCAGCCATCGCTGCGAAGAAGCATTGCGGCAGCTTGCCGATGTTCACCGCGACCTGGTTTTTGAAATGTTTGATATTTTCGGGGCGCAGGGGATTTCCTCGTCCGGCGGTGCGGACCATTCCCTGGTGATTCTGCCCTTGCCCAGGGTGCCTTTTTTGATAAACTACTGGGAGCCGGAAGAGGGCTTTGCTTCGAAATTGAATATTCTGCTCGACCGTTCGGCCGGGGAGAATATCAATGCCCAGTCCGTCAACCTGCTTGCCCGGGGCATTATCGAGATGTTTCGCCAGCTTATTCTGAGGCATAGCCGCGACGGCAAGCTTTTCTAACGTAAACGGGCACGGAGCGGCGCATCTGCTCGGAGTCTCGCAGGCTCGCTTACCTGTCATCGGACTGCTTGTGTGCACCAGCACACTTCGCAATCCTCTTTCGCGCATCTGCACCACTTCGTGCCCGTTTACTTTTTAATTCCCATTCTGTGCTTGCCCTGCGCAAACAATCTTGATTCGGAGAAGAAAGATGACGATTCGTTCCCGCATTGCTCCTACGCCCAGCGGCCTTCTGCATCTCGGCAATGCAGTTAATTTTATTCTCACCTGGCTGATGGTGCGCATGCAGGGCGGAGTGCTTCGGCTGCGTATTGACGATGCGGATTGCTTCCGATCCCGGCCGGAGTATTTCGAGGATATTTTTCGGCAGCTTGACTGGCTTGGGATTACCTGGGATGAAGGCCCTACGGGACCGGATGATTTTCAGCTCCGGTTTTCCCAGCAGTTGCGGCTTGAGCGGTACCGTGAATTTCTCGCGCAGCTTACGCCGCACCTGTATCTCTGTGGATGCTCACGCCGCGAGATCAGAGAGCTTGCTGAAAATGGCGTATATCCCGGCTTTTGCCGGGAACGCAATGTCGAAGACGATGCGGAAACGGCGATCCGGGTATTGGTTCCGGAGGGGAGTGTGTTTCTGGTGGAAGGCAAGGAGGTTCCGCTTTGTAAAACCATGGGGGATTTTGTTCTCTGGCGGAAGGAAAATCTCCCGGCGTATCAATTGGTCAGCCTGGTCGATGACATTGACGACCGGATCAATCTTATTGTCCGGGGGCATGACCTGCTGGTCTCCACCGCAGCCCAGCTTTTTCTCGCCGGTTTGCATGGGGACAATCTTTTTGCGGAAACGGTTTTTGTGCATCACCCGCTTGTGCAGGGCGAAGATGGAAAAAAACTTTCCAAGTCGGACAATGCCTTGTCTTTAGCCGCCCTGCGGGAGAAGAGCTCTTCCCCGGCTGTGGTGTTTCAGGCAGTGGCGCGGCAGGCTGGATTGAATCCGGCAGGCATTGGTACCCTCGATGAATTGCTCGCCGGGTTTCGGGAGAGATCCTGATATATTTTTTGTGCCCAAGATGTTTTTTGGGAAAGCAAAGGAAAGCACAGTTTCGCGGGTTCTTTTCTTCTTTTGCGTGTCCAAAAGAAGAAACAAGAAAAGGGCACCCCAGCCAGTCCTGGCCCTGCGGGCTTCCCTTACTTCTCGCCGAGGGCGGGACGCAAAAAAACTCGGGCTTCGCCCTCAAACAGTTTTTGCGTCTTTGTCCGCCCCCGTCTGCGAGGCGCGGCAGGACAAATGGGGGAAAGAATTCCCATTGGCACGCCGCCGAGCACCGGAGAGGCTGCCGAAAAGGGGATTTGCACTGTTTGAGCGCAGCGAGTTTGCAAAGCCCCGGCAGCATCGAGGAGCACAGGGCATCCCGCCAAAGGCGGGACAAGAGACACAGGGTGCCTTTTCTTTGGTTCGTTTCTTTGGGCAAACAAAGAAATGAACAGACTCATTCCGGCCTCTTCCCAGGATTTCTATACTACACACCTTTTCAAGTGCTGCTCCACCGTCCTTGTCTGGTCGGCTTGACCATTGCCTCCTCCAGCCGGGCGGAAAATTCCTCCCCGGAAATCTCCCTGGCTCCCAGCCGTTGCAGATGTCCGGTGCCGACCTGGCAGTCGATCAGCTTGAAATTCCATGTTTTCAGGAGGTCAACCAGAGCTGCCAGGGCTATTTTTGAGCTGTCGTCCACCAGGCTGAACATGGATTCCCCGAAAAAAACCGCGCCCAGCGATACCCCGTACAACCCGCCGACCAGCTTCCCTCCCTGTCGACACTCCACCGAATGGGCATAGCCCTCGTCGTGCAACCGGCAGTATGCCTGAATCATCTCTTCGTCCAGCCAGGTGCCTGCTTCCTTTTCATTGCGGCGGGTTTGGGCGCATGCCCTGATAACCGCCGGGAAATCGGTGTCAAAGGTTGTGGTGAAGGTTTTCTGGCGGATGGTGCGCGCCAGCCGTTTTGCCAGATGGAACTCATCTGGAAACAGGACAAGGCGGGGGTCCGGCGACCACCAGAGAATCGGGTCGCCCGGGGAATACCAGGGGAAAATGCCGTGCCGGTAAGCCCGCAGCAGGCGCGGCAGGGAAAGGTCGCCGCCCACTGCCAGCAACCCGTCTTCCCTGGCCAGGGCCGGAGGCGGGAAAAGCAGGCTGTCGTTCAATTGAAAAACAGGCATGGCGTGATTTGACAGTGAAAAAGGAAAAATGAAAAGTGGAGAGGGAAACGTAAAAAAAAAGGACCTGGCAGCCGTGCTCAAGCGATGCGTTGCACCTTGGGAATATCCTCAATGCCGGTTGTGCAGACATTGAGATCTTTGAGGATGCCGTCGCTCACCCGGTAGATCCAGCCATGCACCGCCAGTTCCTGTCCGGATTTCCAGGCGTTCTGCACAATGGTCGTATGGCAGACGTTGGCCACCTGCTCCATCACGTTCAATTCGCACAGCAGGTCGAGCTTTTCTTTTTCGCTTGGCTGCGCATCGATTTGATTCTGATGAAACCGGTACACGTCCTTGATGTGCCGGAGCCAGTTGTCGATCAGGCCGTGCTCGCTGTTTTCAAGGGCCGCGGTAATGCCGCCGCAATCGTAGTGGCCGCAGACAATGATATGTTTGACCTTGAGCACATCCACGGCGTACTGAATGACGGAAAGGCAGTTGAGGTCGGTATGCACCACCACGTTGGCGATGTTGCGGTGCACGAATATCTCGCCCGGCAGCATGTTGACGATCTCGTTGGCAGGCACCCGGCTGTCGGCGCAGCCGATCCAGAGATACTCGGGGCGCTGCTGGCTGGAGAGCTTGGTGAAGAAGTCAGGGTCGGCATTTTTAATTTTGGCTGCCCAGTTCTTGTTGTTGTCAAAAAGATGTTTAAGGATCTGCATGGGTTTCCTTGGATATTGCCCGCCGGAGAGGGGTTATTGCCGGTTGGCGGTCATGGCGAATTCCGTCAGTTCGATCAGGAATTGGTTTAAATTCTGGATATTGTCGTACTTCAGCCCCATGTTGATGCCGCCCAGAACTTCCATGTTGCTGTCCGAACGCAGAGCGGAAAAAAAGGCGATGATCATCTCGCGGTCGAACAGGCTATCGATCCCGTCGCATAAAGTCCTGAGAGCTTCTTCCACCGGCAGGGCATCCCGGTAGGGGCGTTTGGAGGTGAGCGCGTCGAAGACATCGGCCACCGCGATGATCCGCCCGAACAGAGAGATGCCAGCTCCCTGCAGGCCGCAGGGGTAGCCGGTGCCGTCCATCCGTTCGTGGTGCTGGGTCGCCCCTTCGAGAATGTGGGGTGGAAGCTTGATGGGCTGAAGAATCTTGTCGGTGAAAACCGGGTGCTTCTGGATAAGGCAGAACTCCTCGTGGGTGAGCTTGCCCGGTTTGCCCAGAATCAGTTCCGAGATGCCGATTTTGCCCAGGTCATGCATGTACCCGGCGATCTCCAGATCGTTGAGTTTCTGGTTGTTGATCCCGAGCTGTCCGCCGATGGCCATCGCATACTTGGCCACCCGGAAGGAATGCCCGTGGGTGTACTCGTCCTTGGCGTCGATGGCTGCGGCCAGGGCCTTTACCGTGTTCAGGTAGAGATCCTGGAGGCTGTCGTACAGCCGCAGGGTCTCAAAGGTCGGCGAGATGATGTTTTCGATGATGCCGACCAGTTGTTTTTCCGAGGCGGAAAATGCCCGGTGGGGAAGGGCGCGGACAAAGACCATCTGGCCGCTCTGGCCGTCTTTTTCCTTGATGGGCGAGTAGAGCAGCGAGACGCCGTCTTCGCGGGTGCAGATGATGGTGCTGTTTGTGGGCGCACGCTTCAGGCAGATACTCTTCCTGGTCGAGTCCACTTCCCGGTCGGTCATCAAATGGGTGACGCGGATTTCATCGTCCCATCTTCCCTTGGTGTGGATAAATCCCTGGTCCGCCTTGATCGTTGTGCAAATCTCATCCAGGATGATCTGGTAGCATTTTTTCAGGTCGTCTATCCCGATGATCTTTCTGGCCACCTTGAACAAAAAATTCAGTTGGCTGGAGAGTTGCAGCATCTCGTCCGAGGTTTCCTGGAGTTCGGTTTCCCGCAGAAGCTGGCTGTTCAGGGAAGCAAGACAATAGAGGATGTGCGGTTCGGCCCGGGAAAGGAACTCCTCGCTTGGCGCACCGCAGATAAGCCCGCCGATGTCGGAGGAAAAATGGAAAGGGTAGGTGCGGCTGACAGGCGCGTCATGCCCCTTGGCCTGTCGGCTTGATACGGGAAACCCCTCGCTGTCGATCACGGTGACCTCGAGTTGAAGCGTATCTGCCAGATAGTCGATCGACTGGTCGAGAAAAGCCGTGTCGAACATGTAGTCCCGAATGGAGGCCATGGCGGTCAGCTCAAACCGAGAATATCATGAATGGCCTGGCCGAGTTCTTCCTTGCATATCGGCTTGTTCAGGAAGCCGATGCCGCCGGCGTCCTTGGCCTGCTGGATATTTTCTTCACTTCCCAGCGCGGTGAAAAACGCCACGGGGATATGGGTTGTGCGCTGGTCCGCCTTGATGCGGCTGGTGGCCTCAAATCCGTCCATCACCGGCATTTCGATGTCCATGATAATCATGTCCGGCCGGATTTCAACGGCCAGGTCGTATCCCTGAAGACCGTTTTCCGCAACGATGGACTGGTGGCCAAGCTGCTGGACAAGCTGGCTGACGATCCGCCGGATCATGGCGGAATCATCGACTATGAGGATGGTTTTCAGCATGGACTCGTGTTCGTAACGTCTAGAGTAACAATGTGGTACGGGGGATACTACGTAGCCAATATACTCCTAAAGCATGGGGAAGGCAAAAAAATATCGGGGATATTCCTTTGTCCGCAATGCTCAGGCGCCCCTGCGACGGGGTGACCGGCTTTCCTCTATTTTTTTTTAGTCCGGATGCCCACGGATTTGGCATGGGCGGTAAGGCCTTCGAGCTTGGCGAGCCTCTGGATATGTTCGCTGTCAGCTTCAAGGCCTTCCTTGGAATAAGCGATCAGGCTGGATTTCTTGATGAAGGTCTCCACCCCCAGCGCCGAGGAGAAGCGGGCCGTGCCCATGGTCGGCAGCACATGGTTGGGGCCGGCCAGATAATCCCCGGCGGATTCGGGGGTGTGGCGGCCAAGGAAGATCGCCCCGGCATGGCGGACCCGGGTCAGCCAGATAAAGGGCTCGGCAACCATCAGCTCCAGATGCTCGGCGCCAATCTCGTTGGCCAGGGCAATGGCCTCGTCGAGATTTTTGGCAACCAGGATCACCCCGCGGTCGCGTAAGGATTTTTTGGCAATTTCGGCCCGGGAGAGCTTGGCCAGTTGTTTTTCGAGTTCCTTCACGATCTGTCCGGCCAACTCCTTGCCGGTGGTGATGCACATGGACAGGGCGAGCGGATCGTGTTCGGCCTGGGCCAGCATGTCGGCGGCGATGTAGGATGGCTCTCCGGTTTCATCGGCGATGATCAGCACCTCGCTGGGCCCGGCGATCATGTCGATGCGCACCCGACCGGAAACCTGGCGCTTGGCCTCGGTCACATACTGGTTGCCGGGGCCGACGATCACGTCCACCGCGGGGATGGTCTCGGTGCCGTAGGCCAGGGCCGCGATGGCCCAGGCGCTGCCCGCCTTGTAGATCTCGGTGATCCCGATTTCCTGGGCCGCCACCAGCAGGGCCGGATTGATCCTGCCGTTTTTATCGGGCGGGGTCATCATCACCCGCCGCTCCACCCCGGCAATGGCAGCAGGGATGCCGTTCATCAGCACCGAGGAGACCAGGGGGGTTTTGCCGCCCTGGCCGCCCGGTACGTAAAGGCCGGCAGAGTCCACCGGATGCACGAGCCGGCCGGTGATCGTGCCGTCTTCCCGTGTCACCATCCAGGACTGTTCCTTTTCCCGCTCATGGAAGGTGTAGATGCGCTCAATGGCAAGTTCAAGGGTGTCGAGGAGTTCGTCATCCGCAGTGGCCATGGCCTCGTGCAGTTCCTCTTCGCTCACCTGGAGCTGTTTGATGCTCATCTTTGGCGCATCAAACTTGCGGATGTATTCGACCAGCGCCTTGTCGCCGCGTTTACGGATGTCGCTGATGATTTCCGTCACGTTTTCCCGGCAAGCGGGGTCGGCAAGTTGAAAACGGTCGCGCAGCCCGGCCAGGATTTTTTTGCCGGCGGCTGAGCTCGTGGTAGCGGGGGTGATGATCATGATGCACCTCTATTAGTGAGCGGCAGGCGGAGACTGCGGCCAGCGCCAGCCCGTCGTGTTTTTTTAAAATCCGTCAGAGTATTATGTCATTCGCTGTGAGCTTTTCGACACGCTCAGGAGAACCCTGTCGAACCGTGCTGTGCAGCTTTTGGCCTTCGACAAGCTCAGGCCGAACGCATCACATGAATACTATTCTCTCTATACCAGTGATTACAGGGGAAGAAAAGACCTCTTCGCGGAAATGGGAAAGATTACGCAGCCGTACTTGGCATTGCCAAGAGGCAGGGGAAGCGGATAGACTGGGAACTGTTGGGTACCTTAGTGTGTTTTTCCATACAGGACAGCCACCCTCCGACAGGGCTCTCCTGAGCGTGTCGAAGGGCTCAGGGTGAACGGTGTTTTTTTTGATCTGATCGATTTCTTCCGTTCGTGCTGAGCCTGTCGAAGCAGCGCTTTTTGCCAGCATCAAGAGCATTCGCCACCTTTAATTCCGTCCCGCCTCGTGATACGGGGACGAACATTTTTTCAGGATATATCCATGTTTCGTTCATATTTCACCGCGGTGCGTGAGCTTCCAAACCCGCCCCGCCTTTTTCTGATCTTCACGGCGGTCAACGTCTTTTCCTGGCAATGCATCGCCGGGCAGGCGCTGGTCCTTTTTGCCCGCGCCCTGAATATGCCTCCGGCCTGGGTCGGGCTGCTTCTTTCCTTCCTCCCCATTTCCATGCTGCTGGTGGTGTTTGCCGTGCCGCTGGTGGAATGGCTTGGCCCCCGGAAATTGCTGATGTGGACCTGGCTTGGCCGTAATCTCCTGGCCCTCTCGGTGTTCCTGCTCCCCTGGGCGGTGCTTCGCTGGGGGGAGCCCGGCGGCTGGTATGTGCTGCTCTTTGCCACCCTGGCCTTCTCCCTGATACGGGCAGTGGGGGTGGGCGCCTGGTATCCCTGGCTGCACGAGATCGTGCCCCGGCCGCTCCTTGGCTCTTATTTCTCCATCGAAGCGGCGATGAGCCAGGTGATCATGATTGTCGTGGCCCTCGGCATGGCCCTGATCCTCGGCCTGGGGCAGGGGCTGAACCGCTTTTTTCTCATCTACGCGGCAGGGATCGGCGCCGGGTTGTGGAGCGTGCAGCTTGTCAGAAGGATTCCGGGCGGCCGGCGGAGCGTTGCGGAGATCGGGATCGGCGCCCGGACACCGGCCCTGCGGGAGGCGCTGGCGGATCGGGAGTACCGGCGCTTTTTTGTCCTCGCCATGTTGGGCACCGCTTCACTCATGTGGCTCAATGCCGCCTCGGTCATGTACCTGCGCGACATGCTCTTCTATTCCGAAACCAGGATCATGCTTCTCCTCGGGGCGGGCGGGATCGGGGTGGCCTGCACCGTCCATTACTGGGGCAAGGCGGCGGACCGCTTCGGCAGCGTCCCGGCCATGATCCAGCTTCTCGCCGCGCATGCCCTGCTGGCCTTTGCCTGGTGGGGGCTGCTGCCGGGCGGCAGGATGACCGGGCTGCTCGCCCTGCCGGTCATCGTGTTCAGCGCCATCTTCAATGTCGCCTTCACCATGGTCAGCGCCCGCGGCATGCTCTGCCGGGTGCGCGACGAGGGGCGGGTGGCCTACACCAGCCTCTGGATTCTCGGGGTCTCCACCGCCAACGGCTTGCCGCCGATTCTGGCCGGGCTGCTCATCGACCATCTGGGGCTGCTCGGTTTTCGGTTCTGTTTTGGCATCGCCGGGGCGCTCGGGCTGGTGGCGGCCGGGTTCATGTACGGCCTGTCGCCGGAGGAGGGGAAACCGCCCATCGGCGAGCTGCACCATCTGATCCGTCCGGGGCAGCCGTTGCGCTCTCTGGGCAGGGTGTTTTGGATTACCTTGGGGTTTGGGGAGAAAAAGGAAGGGGGAACCGGGGAGTAGCGGCATGAAGATACTCAGCATACAAGAGCAGAATGACTTGTCAGAGTTCGAAGTATTTTTGCATGCGGTTTCCGGCAAACTTGCCGCTGCAATATGCAAAAAATTGCAGGCGTATGCTGAACTCAATGACGTCTATAGCTGCAACAGCTTGAAAATTCTCAACCCTAAGATATGGGGGTATAAAGGAACCATTTACAAGCTTCGCGTGGATTGCGGCAAAGAATCCGCCCGCGTGCTTTTTGTGAAAACACCGGACAACGATCTTGTACTCTTGCATGGGTTTATTAAAAAAACTCGAAAAACACCGAGCAGAGACGCAAAAATTGCCATGGGAAATCTCGAGCGGCTAAAAAACAACGCAGCGCTCACCCAACTCCCATTGACACAGTACTCGCCCTAAACGCTCGGATTCCGTCATTCCGGCGAAAGCCGGAATCCAGGCATGGTAGCTGATTTCTCTGGATTCCGGCTTTCGCCGGAATGACCTGTTTGCAAGTAAGACATTGACCTACAGCAAGCATGATGAGCTGGATGACGCATGGAACCCATGTGCGTGCACGCTTCACGGGGTAAATAAGATGTCGTCCAGGGAAGTATCGACGACAAGATTCCGCAGGAATACAACCTCTTTTTCCCCGCTGCCAAAGAGTTTCACCACCTTGACGGGCAAGCGGAGCTTCGGATGGACCCAGACCAGATAGGTTGTCTTGGGCCCTTCCACGCGAATCCCCGGGCAGACAAGATTTTCAAGCGTTTCCGGGGGCAGGGGGGAAACGGAACCTTCGCGACCGCTGGCCTGTATGGCCCGGATCAAGGCGCCGATGTCGGACTGGTCCACGGTATGGCCTTTTGCATCGGTGATCAATCGGTTTCCGGGATCGAGATCAAAGGCGAAAAACCATTGTCCAAAGGGACGCAGGGTCGCCTTGTTCGTGAGGGGATTGAAAACAAGCAGCGATCCCTTATGGGGCTGGATAAAATCCATCCGGATAAATCCCGGTTTTTTGTAAGTGTACAGGATCTTGCTGCGCTCGCCTTCGCCCTCGGAATCAAGCAGGGTGGTGTAATTCGTCAAGGCGTTGAACTTGGCACCCATCTCGGAAAGGAGGGAATCATCCCCGCCCCACGCGGGAACGGCGACAAACAGGTATATCCAGGCCAGAAAAGATAGTGCGAAGCGGCGGATCATGCGGCGGCAGCCATCCGGGCCATGTGCAGCGTAAAGCCATGCTTGCCTTTTGCCATGAGCCGGTTGTGGTTTCTGGTGAAGCATCCCTTTAAAATCGGAGAAAAAAGGCTCATCCAGGGTTTGGCAATCCGTACATCAAGGGAAAAACAATTTCTGGTTCCCCTTCGGTTTTCCTCTATGCGGCAGGCGCAGACCCCTTCGATGTCTCCATGGATGTCGGCGATGATCAGGGCGTGGCTGCTGGACTCCCTGATTACGGCATTGATCTCAAGCCGATAATGCAGCGGGCTTTTCCACCCGGTTGTGTAGCGTTTGCCTTCCATGCCCGCAGGCAGTTTGTCGGCGGAATGCGAAAATTCAAGCCCTTTCCACCAGATGGGCCAATCCTCCACATTGACGATGCTGTCCCACACCTTTTCGACAGGGGCTTCCACAACCCATTCGTCCTCAAAGCGGTAATTTCGCCACCGGTCCAGCCATGAACGCAATATTCCCATGTAAGCTCCCTGCTGTTTCGGCTGTTATAGGTTTTTCCCTGATTTCTCTTTACGGTACTTCAGATACCCGTGCAGAAACCAGCCGATTATAAACCCGATGGCCAGCATGGAGAAGATGAGCAGAGAGCGCGACATCTGGATCGACCAGAAGAGAAACTGGATCTCCACGGCGGCAATGTTTTGAATGATGAAAAGAGCAGCAAGGCCGGCAAGCGTTAAAATGAGAATCAATTTGTAATTCATAGGCGTATTCTCTTTGTTGGATGTCACGGGGATACCCTGCAGGACAAGCGGATTCTATCCGTCCCGCCTAAGCCCCTTGTCCGGCAGTTTATCGGTGCATGTTATCCCGTGCTTTCAGCCTCAAGGAGCTCCCCTGAGTCGTAGTCAAGCAACAGCGCGGACCGCAGCACCCCGTTTTCCCCCTGCACGTTGCAGTTTATATAACGGGTGGGGCCGATGGTGACCATGCCGTGATTGCTGTGGATATGGCCGAAGATATGGTATTTGGGCTTGAGTCTGGCCACGGCCGCGGCGAGTTCGGCGCAGCCGTGCGACACAGGGCCGTCCAGGTCAAAAATGCCCAGCGGTGGGGCGTGGGTGACCAGGATATCGATTCCTGGCGGGATCATATCCCATTTTTCTTGCAGGGCTTTGCCCCGCGGCAAGGCAAAGGCATCGCAGGCATAATCGTTAAATGTCGGCTGCCAAGGCGCCCCGTAGATGGTGATGCCGGAAACAACCACGCTTGCATCCTGCAGATAGATAGCGTTGGTTAAAAGGGCTTTGGCCTTTTCTGGGTCACGCGCCAGCCTGTGGTCGTGATTGCCGCCGATCACTATTTTATGCGTATGGGGAAGGCTTCCCAGAAAGTTGTTAAAGTTCGCAACATCCTGCGCAGTCCTGCAATGGGTCATATCGCCGGCAAAGATTAAAATATCTGCATCGGGGATGTTAATTCTCCCGTGGGTTGCATGGGTGTCGCTGAAAAGAGCTAGTTTCATTGTTGAGATTGGAATTGATTTAGTTGTTTATGTCGAACGCTGCGCATCAGGCGCATGGTTAACCGAATAAGGAATAAGCTGAATAAGGGGCAAGCCTGACCCCGGTTACCCTCGCGAGGGGAGTGCGCCGATTCCTCTATCATTAGTCTTGCATGGGGATTTGAATTCACCTGCGATACTTTGGAAAAATAAATCTGACCATTTTTCTCTGACAAAGTTGTAGTTGGTCCCATTTGAATCGGACACCCTAGTATGTTAAATAACGACTAGGGGTACGACTATGTTAAAGACGAGTAATTTCGAGATAATCACCTCTTTCAAGGGCAGTCCCGCAGAGCCCAGGAAGTATCATCAATATGTTGCTGCAGGGATTTGGCTGCATGCAGAACCTTGCCGTTGATCTTGTGGGATTCGGCCATGCGTTCGAAGCTCAGGAACCAATCCAGCCCGTTGTAAGTCTGGTTGATTGCAAGCTCGACCCCTGCGATGAGGGGGACTTTTTTCGCGACCCATTTGCCGAAGACCTTATTGGCGGCCCCAAGCTGGGAGATATCGAGAAGCACCTTGAGTTCCGGCGATTCCGTCTCGAAATATTTTTGCATCTGCGGGTCGTCGAGCATCCCCTGAATCTCCCGGTTCGAGGAGGTCAGTTGCGCCATCAGGGCGGACATGCCATCCTTGATAAAGGTCTGCCAGTCTTTGATGTTGCCGGTGAGTTCGGCAATCTTGCCGGCGGAGGAAAGCATCCTGAGCCGTTCTATCTTGGCCGCGATCGCGGCGACGTCGAGGCCGTCCTGCGCCATCCGCGCGGCATTTTTCTCATAGATCCGCTGCAGACGCTCCGCTGCCTCTCCCCGTTTGCCCAGCCCGTCGAGCAGTTGCCCCGTGAAGTATTCGATGCCGTCCTTGGCCGCCTGCAGCAAGGCGTTGCGGTTGGCTTCCTGCCAGGTGGTGAGCTGCTCCTGCGCCATGGTGATAGTGTTGTGGAACTTGTCCCTCTGGGTGATGAAACCCTGCAATTTCCGGTTCAGCTTGGCGCAGTCCGGCCCCTTGATTCTGGGCTTGCCGTCTGCCTTTCCATCGCGCGACTTCGTGTCTGGGGCAGGGTTTTCGCCCTTCTTTAAATTTTTGACCATATAAGCGTTGGCGTTTTCCAGATCAACGACCCTGGGGTCGTTCTCCGGGTTGACCAGCAACTGAATGTCCTTGAGCGGCATGGTGTCGCCGAAGAAGGGGGGGGCGGTGCCCGATGCCGCAGAGGCAGGCGGCTGCGCGTCGGCGGCGGTATCGAAGGGTTTCCGGGCATCGGCGGCAAGGGTCTCCGGGTCATCGTTTAGGGTTTTGAAGGCCAGGGAAGCATCCGATAAACTTTTGAAGGCCACGCCCTGGGAGCCATCCAGTTGTTTGAACGACTGCATCATCTTGTTGTGCTCTGCCTGGAAGGCTGCCTCCTGGGCTCGCTGGAACGCGGCTGCCTGCTGAGCGGCAAGGGCTGCGGCCTTTTGCTGGGCGGCAAGGGCTTCCTGTTCATTGTCTGGAGGGGTGGGGGAGGCGAACATGGAGGTCAGGAGGCCCTCGAACAGCGCGCCCACAAACATAGCCTTGACGTTCCCCGAGGTGCTGCCGTGTTTGGATTTGTGGCCGGCGGACGGTTTATCGCAGACGATCTGACCGTTGACGCAGGTACAGGGGATGCCCTGCAACGCATATGCCTTGGCGGAGCCCTCGCAATCGAGCGCCGGCCCTGCCAGGACCGGCAGGGGCGACAGCACAAGACAGAAAATCAGAAGGTAACTGAAAAGTTGCTTCATGGGCATGTGCGTTCTCCAGGCCTGTCGGCCCTAGTTGGCCACCATGGCTTCCCACTCATAGATCTTGTCCTGGGCACTGCGGGCGTCCTTGGCGTCGGGGGCCAGCAGCAGGTATTTTTCCATGTATCCGATGGCGGATTTGAAGCGATTCTCCTGGGCAGAGAGCAGGGCCAGATTGAAGTAAGCCTCCGGATAAGAGGCGGGGTCAAGTTCAATGGCTTTATTGTATCGGGCAATGGCTTCGGCATAGTCTTTCTTCTGGGTAAAGGCATTGGCCTGCACGATAAATTTTCGCTGCGCCTCGGACACCTGCGGTTTTACTTTGGAAGCGCGGTATTGAGCTGCTTTTTCTTTAAAAACCTCCAATTCCCCGGCATTATATTTTTCAATATGTTTCTGTATGAAATACAAGTCGTCAGCTATTTTTTGCGCAGTGCCTTCAGGCGCTCTAAAAAGTACATGATGTGATAATCTGACCCCATGTCTGTCGACCAGTATTGTGACATCCCCGGATAGCTCTTTATAGTATAACGGAAATAAAGGGAAATCTATGCGGTCATCAAAAACATCAATGGCGCCGCCCTTAGCTTTGTATATATGACACCCACTATCCGTGTTAGTAATTTTGTCAATACTCATGCTGGGATATTTCCCATATACTTCTTGCAGGACGCCATCTCCAGGCAATTTAAACTTGGACCAATCATAGAAAAGATAGCTCACTTCTTTCAAAAGGATTGCCAGGTCTTGTTTTGCCTCTTCGATGGTCGTTATGCCGGGTGGCAGTTTGGGATAATACAATTCAGGTTCAGGTTTTGCGGTAGCCGCGGCGGCGCAGCCTCCCCAGATGACGACAAGAAGGACAAGAACCGCTGAAATCAAAACCCGTTTGATCGTGTCCATTACTGTATATCTCCTAATAATATGGGTTCCTATCAAGCAAGCCGTATAGGTCACCATCATTTTTGAGGGGCCATCAATTCCCACTCGTAGATCTTATCCTGCCCGTTGCGCGCGTCCTTGGCCTCAGGCACCAAAAGCAGATACTGCTTCATGTAAGCAATGGCCGGCTTGAACCGCTGCATCTGCGCGGAAAGCAGGGCCAGATTGAAGTACGCCTCCGGGTAGGAGACAGGATCCACCTTGATGGCTTTGCCGTAGAGATCGATGGCCCCGGCGTACTCCTTCCGCTCGTTCAATGCGTTGGCCTGGACGATGTATTTCCGCTGCTCCTCGGAAACCTGCGGCTTGACCTTCAGCATCCGATATTGGGCCGCCTTTCCCTGAAAAGCACTCTCCTTTTCTTTCTGATATGTTTCTATGTTCTGCTGGATGAAAAAAAGGACATCGGCTATTTTCCTGGCAAGATCTTCCCTGCCAGCCGGGACATAGAGAGTTTCACTGTGGGACAAGGCGATATAATAATACTTTGCAGACGGCGTGGTGCGAACCGTGATGCGGATGCCAGGTAACGCGTCAAAATATACGGGATGAAAGGGAACATCGATTCCACCCTCAAGGAGGTTGACCCCATCGACTTCCACGAAATTAAATGGTTCCATCCCTGATGTGTCACCAAAAGTAAACTCGCGCACACGGTATTTTTTACGAAAGTTGCCCGCATCATTTGCATTGGCAAATTGAAACATTTGATGCCAACGAAGACCGAGTTGGTTTTTCAAAAGACGCGCCAAATCCTCCTTTGCCTCTTCGATGGTCGTTATGCCGGGTGGCAGTTTGGGATGATACATTTCAGGTTCTGGTTTTACGGTAGCTGCGGCGGCGCAGTCTCCCCAGATGGTGATAAGAAGGACAAGAACCGCTGAAACCAAGAACCGTTTGCGCGTGTCCATTACTGTATATCTCCTAATAATATGGATTCTTCTCAAGCAATCCGTAATATGTCGCCATCATTTTTGAGGGGCCATCAATTCCCACTCGTAGATCTTATCCTGTCCGCTGCGGGCGTCCTTGGCCTCAGGCACTAAAAGCAGATACTGTTTCATGTAGGCGATGGCCGGCCTGAACCGCTGCATCTGCGCCGAGAGCAGGGCCAGATTGAAATAGGCCTCCGGATAGGAAACCGGATCGACGTCCATGGCCTTGCTGTACAGCTCAATGGCGCCAGCATACTCCTTCCGCTCGTTCAGGGTGTTGGCCTGCACGATGTATTTTCGCTGTTCCTCGGAAACCGGCGGCTTGACCTTCATCCCCCGATATTGGGCCGCCTTTGCCTGAAAAAGTGTGAGTCGTTCGTCACGCTTCATTTGCAACGCCTGCTGGATCACGAAAAGGTCGTCGGCAAACCGCTGCGCTTCGGGCAGGTCTTCAAAGACAAAGGAGATCATCCCCGGGAAATGGATTTTATAGGGGCGCACGAGCCCTTCCAGGCTCTTTCCCACGACATGACGCCCCCAGGTCGGCCATTCCGCGGTCTTTTCCACCGCAATGGGTTGGTCCAACAGATCGGCATAAAAAAAGAGGATGCGGGGGTGCACCTCGATCCGGTCCTCCAGAGCGGCACTGCCGGAAAAGGCCATGAACAGGAGTTCGTTCTGCCCGTCGTACCAGAAGGTGATCGGGCCGCTTTTGCCCTGCACGAGAGTCTTCAGGGCTTCTTCGTTGGCGGTATTATTAAGGCCGGGCTGCCCATGATATTTGATGCCGGGGTTTTTGCTGCCGGCCAGCAGCGCGGCCAGATCCTTCTTCGCCGCCTCAGGGGTGTCGATTCCGGGCCGGGACATCGGATGGTAGGTATATCCGATCGGGATAACGTCCTTGGGCCGGCTCCCTCCGGAATCCATTGGCGCGCATCCCAGCAACGAGGCCATGATAAGGAGAGAAAAAGTGAATCCCCGGAAAGGTTTTGTCCGACACATAATCCTTCTCCTTCTATTGTTTCAAGGTCGCCGCCGCGTCATCTGCCGGACTGTTGCGCCGACAGATCGATCCGCCGGAAGGTGAGGGTGAAGGGATCCTTGGTCCCCTTGCGCCACAGTTCCAAGCTGACGGTGCTGCCGGGCTCGCCGCGCAGCCGTTGCACGGCCTGGCCTGCGGAAAGGCTTTTAACCGCCACCCCGTCGATGGCCAATATTTCATCTTCGTCGCGCAATCCCGCCTCGAAAGCCGGGGTTCCCGGCTGTAGCCGCACGCCCAGGCGTCCCTGCCAGCCGAATTGGATCGCGGAGAAACCGCCATCCCACCACTGGGTAAGCCCATAGATCACCACTCCCAGCCCGCCCTTGCCGAGAGGACCGTAGAGGGTGTCTTCGGACGTTTTTCTGGCCCCGGCAACAACGCCGCCGCAGCTGTCGTCGCCCAGCAGGGACATCTGCGTAGACGCTTGGTAGCTCGTGCTCTCATGGTGCAGGACGATTCTGCCCTCACGATCGTTCAACTCCCCGGTCGCCTCGGAGGTGTCGGCGGGAATCGTGCATTTGTCCACGCGCACCGCGCCACGGCTCCAGGTGCCGGTAAGCCGGTTGCCCTGCAGAACGAGCTGGTATTCCGCCGGGGTGGATGCCGTGACCGGCACGTTGCCGACCAGGGAATAGGCGGAGCGGACTTCGTTTTCCGGCACCGGACGCTGATCGGTTTTGAGGGTCAGGCGATTGTTGTTGAGGGTCAGGTGGTACAAGGAGCCGTCCTGCCCCACCCAAAGACCCACCCGGGCCTGGGCCTTGGTTGCCAATTCCCTCCGGAATTCGAGTTTGACGATCTCATCGCGCACACTCTGCGCGTCTTTGGCGTCGGGGGCAAGGGTCAGGTATTGGCGAAAGCTGGCGATGGCCTCATTGTGGCGTCCCAGCTGAGTCTGGGCCTTGCCCAGGTTGAACCAGGCAATGGCCATCTGCGGGGCAATCTCGGTGGCCATGCGGAACTCGTCTTCGGCCAGGGCCAGGTCATCATTGGATTTGGCGATCTCAATGGCGGCCATGCCGCGCAGCATATGGCGCCGGGCATCTTCCGGTGTGCCGGTGGCGCGCGGTTGTTGCGCCACCGCTGATTGCAGCGAATCAATTTTGGCCGGGGCGGATGCTGCTCCCGGACTGGGCGAGATGTGTGCCTTGGCGCTTGGCGTGCCTGCATTGGGCGCAACGGACAGTGGCGTGGGCGGCTGTTCCACCGCGCATCCGGCCAGCAGAAATACTGTTATGCTCCAGGAAAAGATGGTGTTGCGCATTGTGGTCCTCCGTATTAAAAACCTGTTATAGCATAATCGGTAGAGGTTCCGCGAATTCCTGGCGGCGCAACAGGGCTATCGCCTCGCCGCCCCGGACTCCTCATCAAACACCGGGCATTTCCGCTCGGGCGTGTAATCGGTGTAGATCTTGTCGGAGTAATCCTTATGACAGGGCAGACATTGCCCGACCCGCAGGATGCGGGCCAGCTCGGTTTTGTTGAAGGGGCGCAGGTCGGGGCGGGCGCTTTTCTGCAGGGGTTTTCCGCCTATGTCCACGTATCCGTCCAGCGGCGGGGTGGTCCCGGCCTCGGTTTGCAGCCCCTGGTCGACTCCGCTGAAATGCCACTCCCCGTTTTCCTTCCAGGCCGTGCCTTCGCCCAGTCCCACGGTCTTGGTGGAGGTGTGGCAGTCAGCGCAGGTGCGGCCCGCTTTTTGGGTGGTGTGCGGGCTGAGGGCCGCCATGGTCAGGGAGTTGAAGGAGCCTGCCGGTTTGCCATCTTTGTCGATCAGGGTGACGATGTCCTGGCAGCCCGGGGTGACGGTGACGATCTTGTCCTTCCACACGGCGAGCATGGGCTTTTCATAGCGGAGATAGGAGCGGCCCTCTTCCCACCAGCCTGCGGTTTCCTTGCCGGTCAGCTTGTCGAGATGGGTGTCCCGCATGTCCTGTTTGGCATGGCAGCCGTAGCATTGCGGAATCCAGCTCGAATGGCAGGATGCGCAGCCGATCCGCTTGTGGCCGGGGTAATCGCAGGTGCCGCTCTTGGGCGGGTTGAGCGGATGCTTTTTGCCGGTGAGCTTGCCAATGAGGAGGTATTTCCCGTCCGGGGTCTGTTCGAGGTTGTTGAGCTGTTTTTTCTTTCTGGTGAGCCCGGGCTTGCCGTCTTTGGGGTTCACGTGGCAGAGGGTGCAGGAGATTTCCAGAGCCTGTTCGTAGTGGGCATGCCGTTCGCCGTCGCCCATGATCTCGTCGCGGGTATGGCAGTCGATGCAGGCCATGCCCTGCTGGTGATGGATGTCCGAGGGCAGATCCAGGTAAAAGCGGTCGCCGGGCAGCTCTTTTTTGGAGGGTGCGCCTTTTTCGTAAGGGGTGCCGTAGCTTTCCCCCTCGTAGACGCCGATAAACGAGGTGCCCACCCTGCCGCTCCGGTTATGGCAGCGGATGCAGTTTTCCATGGGCACTTTCTTGTTGATGAGCGGGTGCGGCTTTTTCTTGAGCCGGCCGAACTGGAAAAAGGTTTCCCATGGTTTGGTGGCGGTGGGGGCCTGGGGCCTGGTGTAATGGCAGGCGGTGCAGCCGCCGCCCTTTTCGCCGAAGAATCCTTCCATGTCGCCCTTTTCCTTCCAGAGATGGCAGGTGGCGCAGAGCTTGCGATAGTAGTCGATGGCCAGCGAGGTTTTGCCGGTTTTGATCAACTCTTCCACGGAAAAATCGCCGTTCTGGTCCGGGGCCTCGCCCCAGTAGTGGAGCAGGGTGGCGAGAATCCCGCGGTTGGTGGCCATGAGCGAGTTTTTTACTTTCTTGACATCCTGGGCGTGGCACCCCTCGACCCCGCAGGTTTTCTCCACCACCCGCAGATCGCCGGGATTCTTGACAATTCCCTTGTGCGCCGCCTCCTTGCCGATGGCCAGCGGATCGCCGAGATGGCAGGCGGAACAGCCCAGCACTTCGCGGCCGTGGGCCGGGTCGAGTTTTTCGTCCTTGTGGCAGGAAAGGCACATCTCCACCTGACCGTTGACCAGCTGGTAGAGCTTGTCCGGCCGTTTGGTCAGGTTTTCACGGATCACCAGAGCCAGCACCAGCAGGAGCAGGCAGAAGATGGTCCATCGCGGGGAAAGAGAGGGGAGTTTCATGGCAGAGCGCCTTCTTTGTACCCCTCGGCGGTTGGGTAGCGGCGGCCCAGGCCGAAGGCCTTGGTCGTGACCTTCAGGCCGAGAGGGGCCTGTTTGCGTTTGTATTCGTTGATCCGGATGCGGCGGACAACATCCTGCACCACGGTGCGCACAAACCCCATGGCCACGATCTCATCGATGGAGCGATGTTCTTCCAGATAGGCGGCAAGGATCGCGTCCAGCACCGGGTAGGGGGGCAGGTCGTCCTCGTCCTTCTGGTTAGGGGCCAGCTCGGCGCTGGGGGGCTTGTCGATGGTGCGGCGGGGGATTATCTCCCTGTCAGTGTTGAGGTGCCGGCAAAGGGCATAGACAAGCTGCTTGGGCACATCGGAGATGACGGCGAGGCCGCCGCTCATGTCGCCGTACAGGGTGCAGTAGCCCACGGCGTTTTCACTCTTGTTGCCGGTGGAGAGCAGCAGCCGTCCCTGCTTGTTGGCGATGGCCATCAGCAGGTTGCCCCGGATGCGGGCCTGAATGTTCTGTTCGGTGACATCGGGCTGTGCTCCGGCAAAGATGGGGGCCAGGGTGGTGAGGAAGGTTTCGAACAGTCCGGTGATGGGCAGGACGGCAAAGTCGATGGATAGGTTTTTGGCCACCTGTTCCGCGTCTTCCAGACTTTCCGGAGACGAGTAAGGCGAGGGCAGGGCCAGCCCCAGCACGTTTTCCGCACCCAGAGCTTTGGCGGCGATGGCTGCGGTCAGGGCCGAATCCACCCCGCCGGACAGGCCGATGACCACCTTGGAAAATCCGCATTTCCTCACATAGTCTCGGGTGCCGAGGACCAGCGCGTCGCAGACCTCGCCGGTTTCATGCTCCGGGTCAACGGACAACGTTTCGTGGATGTCCCCCTGCCAGGTGTCGGTGTCCACCACCACCATGTCTTCAACAAACCGGGCACCCCGGGCCGCAACCCTGCCGGAGCTGTCGAGGGCGACGCTGCCGCCGTCAAAGATCAGGGAATCCTGCCCGCCCACCTGGTTGACATAGATGAACGGCAGGTGATGCTGCCGGCAGAGGTTGGTGAATATTTTTTGCCGGATGGCGTTTTTGCCCAGATTGAATGGCGAGGCTGCCAGGTTGATCAACACATCCGGGGGACTCTCGGCTTGGGCGAGCATGGCGCCCACCGGGTCGATGGCATACAGGGGGTGGGGGAACAGGCTTTTGTCGTTCCAGATATCCTCGCAGATGGTGATGCCCAGATGCAGATCCTTGTAGCGAAAGGTCCCGCTGCCGCGGCCGGGTTCGAAGTAGCGGGCCTCGTCAAAGACATCGTAGGAAGGAAGCAGTTGTTTGTGCGAGGTGAACAGCACCTTGCCTTCGCTGAAAAGGACCGCGCTGTTGCGCAGGGGCTTGCCCATGGGGTCCGGGTTTCCGGTGACCAGGCCGCAGATCACGCCGAGGCCGAAGTCGCGGGTTTTTTCCACCAGACCGGCAAAGGCGTGGTCCTGATCGTTAAGAAAGGCCGGCCGTTCCAGCAGATCCTGGGGCGGATAGCCGCTTATGGCAAGCTCGGGCAAGATGGCCAATCGGCAGCCTGCATCACTGGCCTTGGTCAGCCAGTCGATGATGCGACCGATATTTGCGGCAAAGTCGCCGATGACCGGATTGTATTGGATGAGGGCGATTTTCATGGCCGCTATCATAGCATACTCATTATGGAAAAGGGATGAAAAAGGTCTGAACCGTCAGTGGGCTGCGCGCATCATTTTGCTTGCCAAAAAACGGTGTAACGGGCTAATTTAAGACCTCTTGCGGAGCAGTGTGAACCGTCCGCAGACAACCCCTGCCGACTGTCACGCCTGTGGCCGCCGCCTTCCCTCAATCAGGAGCCTCCTTGAAAAAATATTTTGTCGTCGACACCAACGTTCTTTTACATAACGCCGATTCCATCACCTCTTTTGCCGACAACATCGTGGTTCTGCCCATGTCGGTTATTGAAGAGCTGGACAAATTCAAGAGCCATACCGACGAACTGGGCCGCAATGCCCGGCATGTAATCCGTCAACTCGACGCGCTCCGGCAGCAGGGCAAGCTCAGCGACGGGGTGCCCATGGAAGGCGGCGGCACCCTGCAGATCTATATGGAAAAGGGCCATTGTGTCGACACGGGCCTGGACATGCATGTGGCCGACAACCGGATCCTGGCCGTGGCCTTCACCCTTCTGCAGAAAGGGGAGAAGGTCATTTTTGTTTCCAAGGATATCAATGCCCGGATCAAGGCCGATGCCCTGGGCATCGAGGTGATGGATTTTGAAAAGCAGAAGGTCAACATCGACGAACTGTATCGGGGACAGCGCGAATTGTTGGTGCCGGGCAGCGTGATCGATGAATTTTATCAGAAGAAGCAGGTGGCCACCGAGGAGCTTAATCTGATGGCCAACGAGTTCGTTCTCCTCCGCGACGAGGAGGATGAAAAGCATACCGCCCTGACCCGCGCTCAGGGCGGCGAAATGCTGGTTGGGCTGCACGATGAGTACGAAACGGTCTGGAACATCCGTTCGCGCAGCAAGGAACAGCGCATGGCCTTTGAGCTGCTGATGGACCCGACCATCCAGCTGGTGACTCTGGTCGGTCAGGCCGGAACCGGCAAAACCCTGCTGGCATTGGCCGCCGCCCTGGAATGCGTGATCAGCCTCAAGCGCTACGACCGGATTCTGGTTTCCCGGCCCATTATTCCCCTGGGCAAGGACCTTGGCTACATGCCCGGCGACAAGGATGAAAAGCTTGCCCACTGGATGCAGCCCATCTTCGACAACCTCACCTATCTGATGACCGACGGCACCAAGCGCAAGGAGCATGAAACCGACGAATCGGCCAAGCAGAAGGTGGACAAGCTCCTGCAGTCCCATGTGGTGGAGCTGGAGGCCTTGACCTACATCCGCGGCCGCTCCATTCCCAGGCAGTTTGTGATCGTGGACGAAGCCCAGAATCTGACCCCCCACGAAGTGAAAACCATTATCAGTCGGGCCGGGGAAGGCACAAAGATGGTGCTCACCGGCGACCCGTACCAGATAGACAACCCCTATCTCGATTCCAGCAGCAACGGGCTGACCTACGCGGTGGAGCGTTTGAAACGGCAGAAACTCCACGGCCATATCACCCTGCTCAAAAGTGAGCGGAGCCTGCTGGCCGCCGTGGCTGCCGATTATCTGTAATACCTGCTTGTTCTTTTGTCGGCTTTGGGTATAGTATCCCAACCTGTTTATTATCGACTGTATTCAACGTTGTGAGGCGCAATCGTGGAATTTGAACCAAAATGGATAGCCTGGGAAATTACCAGGCGCTGCAATCTCAAGTGTGTGCATTGCCGTTCCTCCTCCGGGCTTGAAGCCAAGGGTCATCCTGATTTTACCCTGGACGAAGCCAGGCGGGTGCTCGACGACATTGCCTCCTACGGCAAGCCCGTGGTGGTCCTTTCCGGGGGCGAACCCCTGTTGCGGGCCGATGTGTTCGAGATCGCCGCCTATGGCACCTCCCTTGGGCTGCGGATGTGTCTGGCCACCAACGGCACCCTGGTGACCCAGGAGGTCTGCGACAAGATCAAGGAAGTCGGGATCAGAATGGTTTCCCTGAGTCTTGACGGGGCCAGCGCCCAGGTGCACGACGATTTCCGCTGCCAGCCCGGCGCCTTTGCCGGCACCATCAATGCGGCCAAGCTCTTTAAAGAGAACGGCATCCAGTTTCTGATCAACTCCTCCTTTACCAAGCGCAATCAGGACGAGATCCCGAAGATCTACCGGCTGGCCAAGGAACTGGGAGCCACAGCCTGGTACATGTTCATGATCGTGCCCACCGGCAGGGGCGAGGATATCATGGACGAGCTGATCGCACCGGAGGATTACGAAAAGCTGCTGGTCTGGCATTACGAGATGGAAAAGGGGGAAAAGGATCTGCTGGTCCGCCCCACCTGCGCTCCGAACTACTATCGGGTCGTGCTCCAGCAGGCCAAGGAGCAGGGCGACGATTTCGAACGGCGGACCCTGCAGTTTTCCACCGGCGGCTCCAAAGGGTGTCTGGCCGGGCAGCTTATCTCGCTGATCGATGTGGACGGCAATGTGCTGCCGTGCAGCTATTTCCCCATGGCTGCGGGCAATATCCGCGAGAAATCATTCAAGGAGATATGGGAGCATTCGGAGCTGTTTCACGATCTGCGGAATTTCAAGGCCTACAAGGGCCGGTGCGGCTCCTGCGAGTATGTCAATGTCTGCGGAGGGTGTCGGGCCAGGGCCTATGCCGTGAGCGGGGATTATATGGCGGAGGAGCCGTACTGTACGTATGTGCCGAAAAAAATGCGCAATGCACAATGAAGAGTGGAAAATGAGGAAAAAGCACTCATCCGGAATGTAAGCCAGTCAGGCGCTTCGACTGGGCCTTTCCGGGGGTGTCGAAATGTACTGCACAAACGAACCGTCAGTTAGCTGAGATGTTGTCCGTTCGCCCTGAGCCCGTCGAAGGGCAGTTGTTGCGAAACCGTCTTTTTCATTTTGAATTTCCAACTGGAGGAAATAATGAACGATACTTTTTTGAAGGCCTGCAGAGGCGAGAAAACCGATTACACCCCGGTGTGGCTCATGCGTCAGGCAGGCCGCTATCTGCCCGAATACCACACGGTTCGCAGCAAATACAGCTTTCTGGACATGTGCAAAACCCCGGAGGCCGCAGCGGAAGTTACCATCCAGCCCATCGATATCCTGGGGGTTGACGCGGCCATTCTTTTTTCCGACATTCTGGTGCCGCTGGAAAAAATGGGCGCGCCCCTGGAATTTCATGAAAAGCGGGGGCCGGTTTTTCTTGAGCCGATCCGGGACAGGGCGGGCATGGAAAAGCTTCATGTTCCCGACCCGGAGGCGGAACTGGGGTATGTGATGGAGGCAATCCGCATTCTGCGCAAGGAACTGGCAGGACGGGTGCCGCTCATCGGTTTTTCCGGCGCGCCGTTCACCCTGGCCACCTATCTCATCGAGGGCGGGTCGTCGAAAAACTATTTTCTGACCAAGAAGATGATGTACACGGACCCTGAGCTGTACCGGGATCTGTTGAACAAGATCACCGACTGCACCATCGAGTATCTCAAGGCGCAGGCCGCGGCCGGAGCCCAGGCTCTGCAGATATTCGATTCCTGGGCCGGGGTTCTGGCGCCAAACGATTTTGCCGAGTTTGCCATCCCGTATGTGAAGCGGATCATCGCGGCCCTGAAAGAAAGCGGCGTGACGGTGCCCATCATCTATTTCGCCAACAACGGGGCCACCCTGCTGCCCCAGTCGCTTGAGAGCGGGGCCGATGTGCTGGGCCTTGACTGGCGGCTTCCCATCGACGAGGCGGTGAAGGTGGTGGGACAGAAGGTCTCGCTCCAGGGCAATATGGACCCCATCGCCCTGCTGCTGCCGCCTGCCAAAATGGAAAAGCTGATCATGGATATTCTTGATCAGGCAAAGGGGGCGCGGGGCCATATTTTCAATCTCGGCCACGGCATTGTTCCGGAGATCCCGCCTGAGCAGGCGAAATTTTTTGTCGAGGCGGTGCATCGGTTGAGCAGAAAAGGGTAGCGGGGTGATTCCTTCCGTTGCCCAGTGTTTCCAGCTTATGGAGCAGTATGCGATGCTGCCCAATATCCGGGAGCATTCCGTGATGGTCGGCCGGGTTGCCGGCCTCATCGGCCGGGGTTTGGCGCGGGGCGGGCGCACCCTTTCCCTGGAGCTCATCGTCAGCGGGGCGCTGCTGCACGACATTGCCAAAACCGTCAGCCTGGAAACGGACCTGCGCCACGACGAACTGGGGCGGGATATCTGCCTGCGGCATGGCTTTGAGGAACTGGCGGATATCGTGGCCGAGCATGTTGTTTTGAAAAACGGGGTGCCGGTTCGCTGCACGGAAAAGGAAGTCGTCTATTACGCGGACAAGCGGGTGCTGCACGACGAAGTGGTGGGGCTTGATGCCCGGCTCGATTATATCATCCGGCGTTACGGCAACGGAGATACGGCGCTGCACGCCAGAATCCGGCAAAACTTCGCCCAGGCTCACGCCATCGAGGAGAGGCTTTTTACCGGGCTTGATTTTTCCCCGGAGGAACTCGGCGAGCGCCTGAACGACGATCTTTTTCTTCTGGAGGCGCTTGAACCATGAGTGAACCCATCGGCATCATCCTGCTTAATCTCGGCGGGCCTGAAACCCTCGACGATGTCGAGCCGTTTCTGCTCAATCTTTTTTCCGACCGCACCATCATCCGGCTTTCCCCTTTCCCTTTTCTGCAGAAATTCATTGCCGGCAGGATCGCGGCCAAGCGGGCTCCGAAAAGCCGGGAGGCCTACCGGTTGATCGGCGGCGGCTCGCCATTGGCGCGGATTACCGGGGAACAGGGGAGCGCCCTGCAGGAGGCTCTGGCCGGTCGCGGCACCTTCGTGGTACGGATGGGCATGCGTTACTGGCGTCCTGGTGCCGAGGCTGCCCTGGAGGAATTCGCCCGGGCCGGAATCCGCCGCATCGTGGCCCTGACCCTCTACCCCCATTATTCCCGCGCCACCACCGGTTCATCCCTGGATGACCTTCGCAGGGCTGCCTCCGCATCCGAACACGCCTTTGAATGCGCCGAAATCCGGGAATGGCCGGTGCAACCGGAGTATGTCGCCTGTTTGGCGGAAAGCATTCGGAACGGGCTGGCGGGATTTCAAGGCGAGCCGGTGCAGTTGGTGTACAGCGCGCACAGCCTGCCGGTCTCTTTTATCCGGGAAGGCGATCCCTATCTGGATCAGATCAAACAGACCATCGCTGCCGTGGAAAAAATGACCGGCATACCCGGAGAGCTCTGCTTTCAAAGCCGCAGCGGTCCGGTGGAGTGGCTTGCGCCATCCACCCCGGAGATGCTGCAAACCCTTGCCGGACAAGGCTGCAAAAATATCCTCATGGTGCCGATCAGTTTTGTCTCCGACCATGTGGAAACCCTCTATGAGATCGATATTCAGTATAAGGAGCAGGCGAAAGAACTCGGCATGCGCCTTGATCGCTCCGCCTCCCTCAACACCCATCCTCTTTTCATCAAAGGACTGGCGCGCCTGGTGGAGGATGCCTGTCGCCAGCATCATTTTCTGTCCTGACCTCTGTATCCGTTTCCCTTGATATGTTGTGATTTCTCGGTTTTTGTATATGCCGCTCTCTGCTATGATGATGCATTGGCCGGGCGCAGTGCCCACCGTTATCAAGGGAGAATCAGAATGCGACAGGGGATGAAAAAAGCCGTATACGGGATAGCCTTGAGTGTGTTGCTGGCACCTTCGCCGGTCATGGCCGGCACTGCAGAGTTTCTGGAGTTGTTAAACATTCTGCGTGACAACGGCACGATCAAGGAGCAGGATTACGCCCGTCTGAAAAACGCGTTGCTGGCCGAAGGACCGGAAAAACCGGCATCGGCTCCGAGTGCGGTATCGGCGCAACCGGAGCCGGCGGCTTCGGCCCAAAGCGAGGTGCCGATCAAGATAGACACCGAGGGCGGACTGGAAATAGCCACCTATGACGGCCGGTTCAGTTTCGGCATCGGCGGCAGGCTCATGGCCGATGCGGCATTCTATAACGAAGACCGGAATGTGCTCAGCAACGGTACTGAACTGCGGCGTGCCGAACTCGAACTCGACGGTGTGATCGACTACGACTGGGCTTATGAGTTTGAGTTGGATTTTGGTGACGGCAATGTCGATGTGAATGACGCCTATCTCACCTATCAGGGCTTTGCGCCGTTGCTGTTTAAGGTCGGTCAGTTCAAGGAGCCCTTCAGTATGGATGAATTGACCAGCTCGAAGTACGCGACTTTTATGGAGTCGGCATTGCCCAATGCGTTTGCGCCTGGCCGCCATCTCGGCATTGGGGTGTCTAATGGTTGGGAGGATTTCACTCTGGCAGGCGGGCTGTTCGGCGAAGCCTTTGACGATGCGGCGGAGAATACCGATCCCGATAAAAGGGGTGACGAGAGCTGGGGGCTGACCGGCCGCCTCACCTGGGCGCCGATTCATGCCAAGCGCCAGGTGTTCCATCTGGGCGCATCCTCATCCTACCGGCAGTTGGGCGACGATGTTGAGGATCACCGGCCCCGCTTCAGGGCCCGGCCGGAGTCGCATCTCACCAACGATCTCCGCTATGTGGACACCGACCGGATCGATAAAGTGGAGGACTATATGCTCTACGGTCTGGAGACGGCCGGCGTGTATGGCCCCTTCTCTTTTCAGGGCGAATACATCCGCACCGACCTGAGCCGGACCCATGGCAGCCCGGACCTTAATTTTGATGGTTGGTATGTGCAGTCCAGCTGGTTCTGGACCGGAGAATCCCAGAATTATTCTGTGGCCAAGGGCACCTTCGGTAAAATCAAGCCGCTTAACAAATACGGCGCCTTTGAGACTGCGGTGCGCCTGAGCCGGATTAACCTCACCGATGGCCCGGTGCGGGGCGGTGAAGAGGAGAATGTCACCCTGGCGATCAATTGGTATCTGAATCAGTACATGCGGCTCATGGCCAACTACAGCTGGATAAACAATGATGGTGATGCGGATGCTGCCGGCGATGTGGCCGGCAATGATGATCCCGAGGTCATGCAGTTCCGTTTTCAGGCGGCATTTTGATGGAGGAAGCCGTGGAGAAATCAATAAAAATAAGGTCCGGGATGTTGCGGTTGATTGCGTTCGGCGTGTTTGCCCTGGCCATGGCTGGCTGGGTCCTGCCGGTGGCGGCGGAGCCGGCCCGGCACGAGGTGTTGGTGATCGCCAAAGTGAGCATGGACCCCAAGAAACACTACCGCTACCTGAAGCCCATGGTGGATTACGCGGCAGAACGCATGAAGGATCTGGGCATTAAGGAAGGCCGGGTGCTGATGGCCAAGGACAATGCGCAGATGATTCAATTCATCCGGCAGGGGCGGGTGGACTGGGTCACGGAACCCCCGTTTTCCGCGGTGCTCTTCGAGGAGGCGACCGGCATCGAATTTCTGCTCGACAAGTGGAAAAAAGGGGTGCCGGTATACCATTCCGTTTTTCTTACCCGCAAGGGCAGCGGCATCCGCTCCATGAAGGACCTGGTCGGCAAGGTGGTTGCCTTCGAGGATCCTGGCTCTACCAGCTCTTATTTTGTTCCGTCCTATATGCTGCTCAAGGCGGGTCACAAAATGGTGGAGCTTGGCTCGGTGCGGGAACGGCCGCCGGCCGATGCAATCGGGTACGTGTTTGCCGGCCAGGAAATCAATGTCGCCATGTGGACTTACAAGGGACTGGTCGCTGCCGGCGCCTTGAGCAATCTCGACATGGAGGATGACGACGATGTTCCGGTCTCCATTCGCGGGGATCTGGAGATATTCCACAGTTCATCGAACTTTTTGCGTTCCGTTGAGATGGTGCGGCCCGACCTGCCGGCTGCGCTCAAGAAAAGGCTCCGCGAAATCCTGCTGGCCAGCGACAAAGATCCGGCCGCGGCCGAGGTGCTGCGCGCTTATGAAAAGACGGTCAAGTTCGAGGAGTTCGACAAGGAGGACATCGAGTCCTTAAAAGAAGTGCGCCAGATTGTCCATTTTATGAAAAAACGGGGTATGACTCCATGAAGATTGGTTTGCGGGCGAGATTTTCGCTGGTGATTCTTGCCCTGATCCTGGTCATTGTGTTGACCCTGAGCGGTATTCTGCTGACGCAATTTCGCATGGCAGGTCAACATGCCGCAGACGCGACCGCGCGCGGCATGGAAAAGACTTTGCTTCACCAGCTGGAGCAGCGCGGTGTGGTCATGACCCGTTTTCTTGCGGACAATCTGACCAATCCGCTTTACCGGTATGACATGGAAGCCATGAACCAACTGACCGGAGCAGCCTTGAGTCAGGAGGATATCATGTACATCTACGTCTTTGATGACCAGGGGCGAATCGTGCATGATGGTCATGATGATGTCCCGACCTATGGCCAAAAGTTGGAGGATGCGGTCTCGCTGGCCGCGGTGCAGGCAGAAGGTCTTCTGGTGCAACAGGGGGCGGAGGCTATTGACGTGTCGCTCCCTGTGTTTATTGGGGAAACGCGGCTTGGCGGGGTTCGGATCGGGTTGTCGCTGGCTAATATCCGGCGTGACTCCAGCGTTGTTGAGGAAGAGATTGCCGCGCTCAGCATCAAGCAGAGCCGGCGGACCATGGCGGTGCTTGTGGCCATTACTCTGGCGCTCGCCGTGGTCGGAACACTCGCCGCCTATTGGATTTCCCGGCGGCTCAGTCAGCCTATTCTTGAACTGGCCACCCAGGTGCGGCGTGTGGGCTCCGGCGAGCACGGCGTGGAGGTGGCTGTGACCCGGCGCGACGAGATTGGCGAATTGGCCGACTCGTTCAACACCATGTCCCGGAAAGTTGCTCGGGCCAATGAGGAGTTGCGCATGGCCAACGCTACCCTGGAAAAAAGGGTGGACGAGCGGACGGTGGAATTGAGGCAGGCCATGTACGCGGCCGAGGCTGCAAGCCGCGCCAAGTCAGACTTTTTGGCCAATATGAGCCACGAGATCAGGACGCCGATGAACGGCATCATGGGCGCTGCGCAGCTTGTCCTTGGCGACGATCGTTTAACCGCTGATCAGCGAGAGTATTTGGAAATGATCACCATGTCGGCTGAGCGGCTGCTTGGAGTCATCAACGACATTCTTGATTTTTCCCGCATCGAGGCGCAGCGGCTGAAGCTGGAATCGAGCGATTTCAGCCTGGCTGAGATGCTGGCCCATCTCGAACGGGAGTTCGGGCTGAAGGCAACAGACAAGGGGCTGAGGTTGTCCTTCGAGATCGCCCCCGAAGTGCCCGGAAGTCTCACCGGCGATGCCGGCCGATTGCGGCAGGTTCTCGTGAATCTGCTTGGCAATGCCCTTAAGTTTACCGAGGAGGGCGAGGTGTCGCTTCGGGTCGGTGTCGTAGATAGGCCTGCAGCCGATACCTTGACGCTGCGTTTTGTGGTGCAGGATTCTGGTATCGGTATACCGGAGGAAATGCATCATCTTATCTTTGCGCCTTTTTCCCAGGCTGATACCTCGGCACGCCGGAAGTATGAAGGGTCGGGGTTGGGACTCTCGATCTGCTCTCAGCTGGTGGAGTTGATGGCGGGCCGCATTTGGTTCGAGAGCACACCGGGCGAGGGCACTGCTTTCTATTGCACTATTCCCTTCAAGATTGCCATCCGGGAGGTGCATGCAGTCCCAGCCGGGCAGGTTAAGCTGACAGGGCGGCGGGTGCTTGCCATTGACGACATGCCCGACAATCGCCATGTCATTGAGCAGATGCTCAAACAGTGGGGAATGCGAGTCGATCTTGCCGAAAGCGGCCGACAGGGGTTGGAACTTGTGGCTGCAGCAAAGGATTCTGGTGATCCCTTTGAACTGATACTGATCGACGACCTGATGCCGGAAATGGATGGTATTGCAACCGCGCAACGGCTGCATGAGGAGCAGAGTTCGGTGCCGCCGGTGATCATGCTTTCCTCTTCCGTGAATCGACCCGAGGCCGAAAGAAGCGGGCGAGTAGCCGATTTTCTGCAAAAGCCGCTTCGGAAGGCGGAATTGCATGAGGCGATTGTCCGGACATTGGGCAAGACGAGCCCCCCGGCAGAAGGTGGCCTTGAAATTGAACCGGGAGCGCGGCCGCACTGGCGGATTCTGGTGGCGGAGGATAATCCGGTCAACCAGAAAGTCGCAGCCCGGATACTTGAAAAAAATGGCCATACCGTGTTGCTGGCCGATAATGGCCGGGAGGCGGTGGACATCCACGCCCGGGAGCTGTTCGATGCGGTGTTGATGGATATACAGATGCCGGAGATGGACGGGTTCGAGGCGACCCGTGCTATCAGGGAAAGAGAAAAGGGCACCGGGCGTCACGTGCCGATCATCGCCCTTACGGCCCATGCCCTTCAAGGGTATGCAGAAAAATGTCTGGCTTCCGGGATGGATGGGTATATTTCCAAACCTGTAAAGCCGAAGGAGTTGCTGTCGGAATTGCAGCGGATGTTCGAAAAAGTCGCGGAACACGGCTGAACCGGAGCCGGTGGCGGGAACGGCCGAATAATATATCGAGTGCGCGTAAATGGCTCGATCAGTCGGAGTCTGTCTCGTGTTTTTTGCAGAGGATCCCGTAGATGCTGTAAATCATTAACTCGGTATGCACCCGGTTCGCTTTGCCTCCCTCAATACCCACTACCCTCTTTATGCAAGGGCTGACCGCTCTGGTGGAGGATGCCTGCAGAAAGCAGGGCTGGCTCTGATTTCCGGTTTTTCTCCGCTGTTCCCGCCCTGATCCGCATCGCGGATTGCTCTTTTCTTCCTGATCGACACGATTTTCTGTCTCGTCCCGACGTGCTTTTCGTCCAATTTTTGTACAATAAAGAATCCTGCGCCCATGCGGCATATTGTCGCAGCGGGAGTGATCAGTTCCTGATGGCTCTTTCCCAAGAAAATGGTGGGTCACAATGGGGCTCATCTGCTCGTGTTCTATTTTTTGCTGAAATAACAAAGAGATAATTTTAAAAATTCAGGCTGGTATTGTTCTTGCTATTGCACAAGGCAAGAATGGTCAGCCGGTTTTTCCGCACTGCTCCGCCCCGGCAACCGTTCCGAACTGTTCCAGGCCATTCGCGTGTCTACTCAACGAGGAAATTCCAGTGTCCCTAACCAAGGTACGCTTACCGTGCTATCGATCTATCAACTCCAGGACGAACAAAAGAGATGAGGAAAATGAGAACAGCACAAATAACAAACAGTGATCGTCGGTCCCTCGTGCGCATGCCGTTCAATCTTAAATTTCGTATTCGGGAAGACAGCGGCAGGCAGACCTTTCTTGCCACAAGCTGCGATATCCATCCCTGTGGAATCCAGCTTGAAACCGATGCGCCGGTCGCGCCGCAGATGGATGTGGAACTGTGGCCGGAGGACAATATCCTCGACAGCTATTACGTGCACGGCGAGATCAGTTGGGTCAAGGCGCTGAACGGCAGCGGCAGGAGCCTGTGCGGGATTAATTTTAAAAGACGGGTTGACTGGAATATCCCGCTGCCCGTTCTTACCAAAACATACACCAGTCCCAAGGGGTCCGGAGTCATGACTTCCACGGATTTTATTCTCGACAGCATTGTGGATGGGGTTTTCAGCGTCGATCAGAACTGGCGTCTTACCTCCTTTAATAAAGCGGCCGAGGAGCTGACCGGCTGGAAACGGGAGGATGCTCTGGGCAAAACCTGCAAAGAGGTTTTCAAGTCGAATTGCTGCGGCACGGATTGCGTGCTCGCTGAAAGCATCGATTCAAAAAAACCGGTGGAAAACAAATCGGTTTTCATCACCCACGCAAATGGGGCGCGGATCGGCGCCACGATCAGCGCAACCCCGTTGCTGGACAACAAAAACAACGTGGTGGGCGGCGTTCAGGTTTTCCGCAGCGCCAAGGCTTCCATGAACCGGGCCGTGATTCTCGACAATATTGCCGACGGGGTCTTTACCGTGGATACCAGCTGGCGGGTCACATCTTTCAACAAGGCGGCGGAAAGGATTACCGGCCTGCCGCGGGAAGTGGCAATCGGCAAGCCGTGCAGCGAGGTCTTCCATGCCAGCATCTGCGGGGATTCCTGCGCCATCGCCTGCAGCATCAGCACCGGAAAGCCGGAAACCAACCGCTGCATCACCATCTGCAACGTGGATGGGGCCAGGGTGCCGGTGTCCATCTGCGCCGCCCCCATGTACGACAACAACGGCAACCTGATCGGCGGGGTGGAGACCTTTCGGGATCTGCGGGTGGTCAAGGCCCTTCAAAAAAAGCTCTATCAGCGGGAACGGCTGGGCGACATGATCAGCAAGAGCGCGCCTATGAAGAAAATTTTTGATATCCTGCCTCAGATCTCCCAGAGTGAAAGCAATGTGCTCATTCTCGGCGAGTCCGGAACCGGCAAGGAATTGATTGCCTGGTCTTTGCATAATATGAGCGAGAGAAGCAACGGGCCTTTCGTGGCCATAAACTGCGGCGCCCTGCCGGACACGCTTTTGGAATCGGAGCTGTTCGGCTGCAAGGCCGGCGCCTATACCGATGCCAAGCAGGACCGCCAGGGGCGTTTCGCCGCGGCAGAAGGGGGCACCCTGTTCCTTGACGAGATCGGCGATATTTCTCTGGCCATGCAGGTAAAGCTGCTCCGGGTGCTCGAGACGAAATGCTATGAGCCCCTGGGTTCAAGCCGCACGGTAAAGGCCAATGTCCGAATTGTGGCCGCAACCAACCGCGACGTGGAACAACTGGTCCAGGAGGGCAAGTTCCGGGATGATCTCTTTTATCGTCTGAACGTGGCAAAACTGGAGCTCCCGCTTCTGCGGGAACGGGCCGTGGACATCCCGCTGCTGGTCGACCATTTTGTCGAAAAGCTCAATGCTGAAAAAGATCGCGATATCGGCGGAGTGTCGGAAGAGGCTCTGCGGATATTGATGGCCTATGATTATCCCGGAAACATCCGGGAATTGCAGAATATTATCGAGTATGCCTTCATCCTCTGTCCGGGCGGATTGATCCAGCCGGACCATCTTCCATCGCCATTGGCCGCACAATTGGACCCGGTTTCGGGGGGGATGGATATGAACACACCGCTGCCTCTTGTCCAGATAGAGAAAAGAGCCATCCTCAGCGCCTTGACCCGTAACAGCTGGCGACGCATGGCTACCTGCAGGGAGCTGGGAATTTCCAAGGATACCCTGAGGCGCAAGATCTCCCATTTCGGATTGGATGGGCAGGGAGGGTTGGCAGAGGCGTGAAAGGAAGCCGGCATCCCCCTCTGATGCCTTGAAGACGAAGGGGAAAGAAGCCGGCTGCGGTCCGGGCTTGCGGAAAAGATGCGTACCCCTCATTATTGGCGCGGTGCAGCCGATAATGAGGGGTTTTTTTATGCCTCGATAACGGGTTCCGGTTCAGCGATGGGCAGAAAAATGGTGAAAACCGCTCCGCCGGCGGGGCTGTTTTCGCCGGTGACCGTGCCGCCGTGGTATTCGATGATCTTTCTGACGTTGGCCAGCCCTAGGCCGGTGCCGCCTTCGCGGGTCGTGAAAAAGGGCTGGAAAAGACGGCCGATCTTTTCCGGGTTGATCCCCGGTCCATTGTCCCGAACCTGGATGACCGCTTGTTTTACCTGATCGCCGAGACGTGATGTCCTGGCCGTGATCTGCACTGTCCCATCCTGTGGCGACCATTGTATGGCGTTTAAGACCAGATTGGAAAACGCCCGGATGAACAGTTCCACATCCACCAGCAGCGCCAGATCGTCGCTCAGGCTGTTGTTGATTTCCAGGACCACGCCTCTGTTTTTCTTCTCCTGGGCGACGGCAATGAGCGTTTCCTGCATGAGCACCGGAAAGTTGCTCCGGCTCAGGTTGAGCTGCAGGGGTTTACCGTAGCTCAAGAGATCGTTCAGCATGGTCTCAAGGCGCATCGACTGCTGGCATGTTATCTCCGTGAGTTCGGCAAAGATCGGATCCTCTGTGTCCAGTTTTTGCTGAATCGTCTTGATGTTCATTTTTATTGAGGAAAGAGGATTGCGCATCTCATGGGCGATGCTGGAGGTCAGCTCGCCGATGGCCGCCAGGGAGGCTGTTTTTGCAAGAGCCCTCTCGACCTCGATCTTTCGCAGCATCGCCTCGGCTTTTTTGCGTTGGGTGATGTCGTTGACCACGCAAATTATCGCCTCGATTTCCTGATCCGGCGTGCGCATCACCGAGCCGGAAAAAAGAGCGGGAATGCGTGTCTTCTGCTTTGTCACCAGGCTGATTTCCAGATTGGTTACCTCTTCTCCGCGGGCAAGAACATTCAGCCCGCTGTTCTTGAACAAATGAACCGTGTCGTCGCTGATGAATTCGCTGATATTGCGGCCGAGCATCTCTTCTTCGGAAAAACCCAAAAGCGTTGCCGTGGTGTTGTTGATTTTAATCAGGGTCTGGTCGGCTGAAAGAACCATGAGGCCGCCGCTCATGTGTTTAATGATGTTGTCCACATAACTCTTGGAAACCATGGTCTGCTTGAGTTCTTCGGTCATGCCCCAGAAGGAGGTGGCCAGGTTGTTTATTTCATCGTCTTTATTGCCCAGGGGTGGTTGGGATATCTCCCTGTTTTGGGAAAAAAGAACGACCATTTCCTGTATGTGGTTGAGGGGCTCAATGATCTGACGATTGGCGAAACAGCGGCTGATGAGGGTTGCGATGATCAAGACAAGCACGAAAAGCAGGCCGAGGAACAGCGTATTTGTTTGGGCATGGCGCCTTTCATCCTGAATATCCTGTTCGACGCTATGGGCCAGGTGCTGGGATAAATTGAGGAGGTCGTCTAAAAGGCGCGTTTGCATGTTGCCGAGTTGCTGCACTTTTTTCTGCAGCTCCAGCGAGGTTTCGATGGACTGGGTTCTGAGGTAGACCTCCGGCGCCAAGCGGTAAAACTCGTTGTACTGGCTTTGTAACTCCTCAATAAGAGCGGCTTCCGGGGAAAAATAGGTGTTTTGCGCGGCCACCTTTTTCATCTGCTCCAGAAGCTGAAGGATTGTGGTGCTGAGATGGTTGCCCTCTATCGCCTGTTCGGTTTCGCCGGTCAGAAAGGCATTTTCATATTTGGAGATCTGGTTTTTGAAGGTGTTGACTGTTTCGTCGCTGAGCCGCGCCAGGGGAAAGTGGATGGTCTGCAGCGCCGCAAGCCTGTCAGCCTGCCTGCTGTTTGAATAAAAGCTGGAAAGGGTGGCGACAAAGTAGCCTGCCAGCGCAATGAGCACGCAGATCCATACTTTTGTTCGAACACTGCCGGTGACAAAAAATATTTTAAAAAGATTACAGTTCATGGTTCCTTTGCTGGCTGTTTGCCAGATAGTCTTCAAGGTGTTGTTCTTCCCGGAAGCGGCGGAAGGTATTGCGTCCGGCCGCTTTTGCCAGGTACATCGCGTAGTCGGATTTGCTCACTAAAATTTCAGTATGCGAGCCGTTCTCCGGAAACAGGCTGATCCCGATACTGGCGCCCAAAGTACAGGCGGAGCCGTTTGCGGAAAACGGGGCAGAGATGGTTTTTATTATTTTTCGGGCGAGTATCTCGGCATCCGCAGGAGAATGCAGCGCGTTGAGAATGATGGTGAACTCGTCTCCGCCCATTCTTGCCACCGTGTCTCCGGTGCGCACGACTTCCTGCAGCCTGCTCGCCGCGGTCTTGAGGACCAGGTCTCCTATTTCATGTCCCATGCTGTCGTTGATCGTCTTGAATTTGTCCAGGTCGAGATAGAGCAAGGCAAAAATACGCTCTTCTCGCTGTGCTTCCCGGATTGCGTTTTCAAGCTTTTCAAAAAAGAGATTCCGGTTGGCGACTCCGGTGAGAGCATCATAATGCGCCATTCTTTTCAGGGTATGTTCGGCCTTTTTGAGCTCGGTAATATCATTGAATACGCAGATGATTCCTTCCAGGGCCCCCTGCTCATGGTGCATGGCCGATCCGGAAAAATGGGCGGGAAAGCGGCGGCCATCTTTGGTGAGGCAGGTGATTTCCCTGTCTTTCATCGGGCCATTTTTTTCCAGGGTGTTGATCAGGTTTGCGGAGAAAAGCGACTCGTCTTCAGGGGTAAGCAGGGTGGTCGCCATCTTGCCGAGCAGTTCGCCTTCGTTGTAGCCGAACATGGTCAGGGTCAGTTGGTTTACGGTCTGGATTTCGCCGGCAGGGGAAACAACCACAAGCCCGCCGGTCATGTTTTTTATGATGTTGTCGACATATTTTTTGGAAACAGTGGTGACCTTGAGGTTTTGGGTCATCTCCCAGAACGCTTTGGCCAGGCGGCCTATTTCGTCGGTGGTGCTGGTATATTCCGGGCGGATGACATTCTGGGTTCGGGAAAATGTATGCACGTTTTCCTGAAGTTTGGCCAGAGGGGTGATAAGGAGGCGGTGGGCCACCCGATCAATGATGAGGGTGACAGTCAGGAGTACCAGCACGAACAAAGTACCCAGGAAAATGGTGCTTTTGAGTGATTTTGCTTTGTTTTCTTCGATTTCGCTGATGAGAAAGGTGTTCAGCCTTTTGTCAAGATCGGTGAATCCCGCAAGGAGTTGGCGCTGTAATCTGCCGAGCTGGCCCACCTCTTTTTGCAGATCCAGGGAAGATTCCACATCCGAAACGTGGGCGTAGACACTGCCGGCAAGCTTGGCGTAAGCCTGATAATCCGCCTGCAGTTTTTGCACATAGTCAGGGCTTACCTGGGGATGCGGAGAACGTTTGATAGCCTCAAGAAGCTGTGCAAGCATGGTGGACAGGTCGCCGCTGATGGCGTTTGTCTGGGCCGCCAGCTCGCTTTCCCCGGTGAGAAAAGCCTCTTCGTAGCGTTCCGTCTGCTTTTTGAAGGTGTAGAGGATGTCGTTTCCCAGTGTTGCCTGGGGGAAGTGAACCTGAACCAGCATGGAAAGTCTGTCGTACTGGGACATGTTCAAGTAAAAGCTTGCCAGGGTCGCAACAAAATAGCCGATGAGGGCGACCAGAACGCACCGCCATATTTTTGAGCGTATGCTCCCCCCGCCGCGCATCATCGGATCTCCACTTTCTTTACCTGTCTGTCCAGGGAGTCTTCAGTGATATAGCTGATGGCGTTTTTGTGGGTGCCGACGTACGATTTCGCAGCCTCGTCATCTTTGACGGCAAGAGGCAGCATGCCGACGCCGCTGTATAAGATCTTTTTCCAGTAAACGGAAAGCTGGACGGGCGATTTCTGAAGCATGATCCTGGTGAATCGCTCGTGGATTTCATCGTTGGTGTTCATGACAAGGGTAATGGGCAAATCGTTTCCCCACTTGATCTTTTTGCCGAGAAAAATATCCTTTACTTCCTGGGGGTTCAATCTATCCACGGGATTGTCTTTGTGAACCACGAGGATATAGTCCGCCGCCTTGGCGAAGAAGGTGCTTCCCAACAACAGGCTGAACGTGATCAGCAGTATGCGTGCCGTACTTTTTAGTATCAATTTCACTTTTCGTGTTGCGCCAAAAATAAACGATATTCTGTCGGCAAGACAGCCCGGAGAGGAGGTCGCGCTCCTTGAGCGGGAGAGACTTTACTGTGGGGCAATGCATAGCCTCTGGTTGCCGTCCTGGTTGTTGGAATATCCATATAATATTGTCGTTGGGGCGCAGGCCCGATTTTTATGCAAATAAGCAGGCTGCCGCGGCCGTTCATTTCCTGTCAGTGAGGCTCAACGTTTTGCCGGTCAGTTGTTGTTCCTGTCTCCGCCTCGGAACTGTTCGCCGGGACAGGCGTGGCTTCCGGCGTCCGGGTGTTGTTTTGCGGAGCGCCCGTTGTTCCTGCGGGCGGCGATGTCGTTTGCTGTGCGCCGGACTCGGGCGCTGTTGTCGGCGGGGGGCCTGTTTTCAGCCCCTTGGAGCCGGTAAAAGTCATGTCGTATTCCGTCTTGAGAATCTGGACACGATTGTTGAACAGGTCGGCGACAATGAGTCGGCCTTTCCGGTCGACCGTGATGGAGTTTGGAAAATTGAACCAGAGCGGCCCGTTGCCGCGTCCGCCGAATTCGTATAAATATTTGCCTGCCAGGTCGAAGGCCAGGATAGTGTGGCGCATGTAATCGACGATATAAATGGTCTTGCGGCCTTCGTTGATGGCAATCCCCCGCGGGCGGCTCATTTTCCCGGTGGAGCCCCCTTTCTCGCCGAAGCTGAAGAGAAACTCCTCATTGACCGCGTACACATAGACCTTGCTGGTTTCTTCACTCAGGAAGAAAAGATGTCCATCGCTGTCGGTCATGATGTCATTGATGGTGACCGGCTCCAGCATGGGTCCGTCAGCGGCGTCTCCTCTTCTGGCCCGAGCTTTTGGGCGAAGCTCCGGCGGAAGATCGCCCAAAAGCTCGGCGTCATCCTGGGGCGGGGGAGATTCGGCAGGGGCGGCCGTTTCAGCGGCATTTTTCTCGGACAGTGGGTTTTTATCCGAGGTGTCCCTGACTATTTTTCTCAGTATTTTATCCTTGGGCTTGAGCCAGCGGAGAAAATTACCCTCTTTGTCAAGCACGAGCACTCCGCGGATATTGTTGTCGACCAAATAAATATTGCCTGTTTTTCCCAGGGCTCCGCGAAAGGGAGAAAAATTTTCAGCCTCCGGGATGTTGTCGAAAAGGATTTCTTTAACCGGGAAAAAAGCGCCGTTTAAAATGGTGAGCCGGGGTGGGTGCTTGGCTGATTTTCCCTGACAGATAAAGACATTTCCGTCTCTGGTGTCGAAAAAAATACTTTGCGGCGCATCAATGCCTCGCCCTGCGCCGAGAAAGAGGTGGGGTATGAAGTCGCTGTCATAGATGACAAAGCCCATCTTGCCGCCATTGATGACATATATTTCTTCCTGTTCCGAGTCAAAGGCGACGGCGGACGGAAAACGCAACGGTTCGCCCTGATTGTCGTCGTTGAGTATGGTCACCACGCTCATCGGCTGCTGGACAGGAGCTGCCGTCTCCTCCGCCCGGCACAGGCCGGAAGCCGCGACAACGGCGAACAGGCAGGCTGCGAGGCAAACGCAGCGCCGCACGAATCCTCCGGCCATTTTTGCGCCGGAGGATTTATTGTGGACGATTATCGTGCGGTGAATCAGGTATGCCATGTGTCTATTGCCCGGTTAGTAATGGCATTGACTGCAGATGTGGCCGCCCAGAATGTCGCCGATCAGCAGGAACTTGAAATCAGAGCCGTGGGGGTTGTGGCAACTGGTACAGGTGAACGAACGTTCCGGCCTGCGTGGATCTTTTGCCCCGGCTACCGGGTGCCCTCCCACCGGGTGGCCTCTGGTCACGCCCTTGAGGGAAGTGTGGCAGCCCGTGCAGAGCTCGTTGATGGGCTTGTAGAGCTGAAAGGCATTGTCAGTGGCATGGGGGTCGTGGCAGGCGATGCAGCCGATGCCGTTTAAGATGCCGTGCACGTAGTAGACGGGTTTTTTCCCGTTGACCAGGTTTTTCTTGTCCGTGTGGCAGGCAACGCACAGTTCGTCTTTGCCGGGGGCCCAGAGCTGGAAACGCTCTGCATCGCCATGGGGATTATGACAGACCGTGCAATCCCCTGTGCCGACCGGGCCGTGAATATGGCTTTTTTGCAGCCAGGATTTCTTGTTGACGTGGCAGCGGAAGCAGAGATTCTCCGCCTTGCCGCCGGGGATGGTTATTTTTAATGGCGTACCCGAATCCTTGTGGCAGGCGAGACATTGCTTGTTGACGGCGGGACCGTGCTGCCAGGGATTTTTCCCGAGGATATTTTTGTGGCAGGAAAAACAGAGGGGCTGGACCTCGCCGCTGAGGTTTTCCGAGAGCTTGATTTTTTTGGGATCGTGACACTGGGTGCAGCTTTCCGGGATCAGTTCGTTGCGGTGGAAAAGGTAGGTGTCCTTGTCGTTTGCGTTAAAAGTCGACAAGGAGCGCAACGGTTTGTAGGTGATGGAGATATTTTTTCCGGAAGTGAGAAGTTCAAAGGAGTTTTTTCCGGGCTTGAGCGGTACGTTGAAGTGCAGGTAGTGGGATCCCTGCCCAGCCCATATCCCGACCGGCGAATACAATATGTCGCCGCTTCTGACCCGCACCTGGCTGAGCCCCTTGTCGTCTTTTTGCCGGGCTATAATCGATATTGACGGAATCTTGGCATGGATGACAGCCTTGGGGGGAGGATAGAGGACCTCCGGGTCTTCCGCCCATGCTGCCCCGGGGGAAAAGAGCGAGGCAAGCAAAAGCAGCAGCATGGCGAGCGCTGTGCTGTTTTTCCAGGGCAACCGATTGTCCGATGCGTGTTCCGGCGGATTTTTCATCTTCATCCTGTATAATGTTGAGGCAATGTTTCCGGCTGTCGAACTGTCCCGGCATCACTCTGCAGCGTGTGTCTGCTGGAGAAACAATTCATAGGCCTTGCGAAATTCCTGGGATGCTTTTTCGTGGTCGGCTTTTTTAGCATAGAATGTGCCGAGGACATAATGCAAATGGTGGTTGCGGTTATTTCGAAAAATCATGGGCTGCAGGTCGGAAATAGCCTCGGCAACCTCTCCCTTTGCCGCTCGTATCTGCGCGAGGCATATTTCGCCCTCTAAGGAGTTGGGCTCCAGGGCCAAGCCCTTGTCGACGGCGATTTGTGCTTCCGCCAGTTTGCCGAGCTCTACAAGAACGCAGCCAAGCGCGATATGGGCACTGGCAAGTTGCGGAGATTTTTCTATGGCCAGGGCATATTCCCGGGCGGCGGACTCGGGTTGACCTTTGCCGGCCAGGACCCGTCCCATACTCAGGTGGCGGATGCCGTCCTTGTCTCCCTTGCTTTTCTCAACCATGACCGGATGGAGCTCGGCCTCGAACTGCGCCCTGTTTTTTTCGCCCAGCAGAATTTCAATTTCGCCCTTGAGCCTGCTCACCATCTCCCGGCTGTAGCCGAAGCCATTGACTACTTTGCCCCCCTTGTCAACGAGCATTACCGCCGGCATTACCAGGAGGCCCAGGTTGCCGTATGCGCTCTGGTCCGAATCCAGGTATGTCGGGGAGGAGATTCCTGAGGCGGCTATAACCTCTTTGATGACCCCCGCGGAGTCCCCCTGGGCGTTGACCACCAGCAGATCGACCTGTTTGTCCCGGAAAAAAGGGGCTAGCTGCTGGAGCTGGGTCAGCGCATCAGTGGACCGCTGTTTTTTGGTGGGCAGGTCGGCGCCCCAGAAGGCGAGGACGGTGATGCGGCCTCCTGGTTTGCCCACGGTAATTTTTTTGCCGGAATCACTTTGCGAGATTGTTGTCGGAGGCATCATGTCGCCGGGGTTTACTGCCCGAAAAGGAAAGGATTCGGCTGCCCCGGTGTTGAAGACAAAATAGAATGTTGCGAGAAGACAGAAAATGGCGGTATGGACACGGACGTTCAATGGCGCACCTCTCTCCTTGTGTATGCCGGGCCAAGGCGAGATTTGGCCCGCATGCATTTAAATGCCATGGGAAATCAAGAAGGAGAGATGATTGTGGAAGGCGCTATGGCAATGGGGAATTGCCATGCAGGTTTCATTTTATACTCCGCTTGCACCGAATGATCAACAACTTAATTGTAAAAAAAGCCTCCGTGGAAAATGGAAAATTGTTGCTCTGCTTCGGAATGCGCAGTGAAGCGCTGGACAGATGCGAAGATTTGGGATGGTGAATTTCGGAAGTGTGGTTCACGTTGACCTGCCCCAAAAAGTGCGGTAGATTTTTAAGTATGAGGATTTCGTGGAAGCCTCTTGCGGAAAAAAATGCGAATTGTTTTTCATCGTAACCGGCTTCCGGCTTTCACCGGGGTGACGTCATTTTGTGAGAGCCCCATGTCAAGGGTTTTGCGGTTTTTGGGGAGGGGAATCCGATGAAGGTGTTGATAATCGATGACGATCAGGCGCTCTGTCGGTCGTTGCAAATTGCGCTTACGCTGAAGCGGCATGAAGTGCGCTGCTCTTTTTCGGCGGACGCGGGGGGATTGGAGGCGCAGACTTTTTCTCCGGATGTCGTTTTCCTTGATGTGAATCTTCCCGATCAAAGCGGGCTCAAAACGTTGCCGGGCCTGCTCAAAATCCCCTGTTCGCCCACTGTTGTCATCATGACCGGAGAGTCGGACAATAACGCCGCAGTGGAGGCCATGCGGAGCGGGGCCTTCGAATATCTGCGCAAGCCGTTGGACATGGACGAAATTCACGCCATCGTCACCCGGGTGGAGCGTCATCGCAGTTGGGTTGAGCCGGCGGAGAAGACCCCGGGGAAAATTCTCTGCGAAACCTTTGGCTTTGAGATGATCGGCGCGCACCCCAAGGTGGTGGCGTTGCACAAAAAGATCGGGTTGTTGTCCAGAACCAAGGTGATTGTTCTGGTTCAGGGGGAGTCTGGAACCGGCAAGGAGTTGGCCGCGAGGATTCTCCATCAGGCAGGCTCGCCGGGCAAGCCTTTTGTTGCGGTCAACTGCTCGGCCGTGGTTCCGACCTTGTTGGAAAGCGAGTTTTTCGGCCACGAGAAAGGGTCTTTTACCGGGGCGGACCGGCTGAAGATAGGTAAGCTTGAGTATGCCGACGGCGGAACGGTTTTTCTCGACGAGATCGGCGATATGGCCATGGACCTGCAGGCCAAGCTTTTGCGGGTTTTGCAGGAGGAGGAGTTTGTCCGGGTGGGGGGGCTGGAGCCCATCCCCCTTACGGCGCGCATCGTGGCGGCGACCCATTGCGATTTGCGGCGGCTCGTCAGCGAAGGACGGTTTCGGGAGGATCTCTTCTACCGGTTGAGCGTATCGTCGCTGCATATGCCCCCGCTGCGGGAGCGGCGAACGGATATTCCCCTGCTGGCCGAGGCGTTGCTTGAAAAAATAACCGCTAAATTTCAATGCCATAAGCCAACGCTTTCCGAGGATGCCCTGCAAAAATTGCTGGCCCATGACTGGCCCGGCAATGTTCGGGAGCTGGAAAACGTTTTGACCCGCGCGGCTGTTTTGGCGGTCGATGCAGTGCTGACTGCCGAGGATTTGCAGTTGGCTCCGTCTGGCAATGAACGGCAGTCTGCCGGAGACTGCGGCGCCAGGCCGACCACCCTTGCCGAAGCGGAAAAGCGGCATGTCGAAAAAACTCTGGACAGCCTTCGCTGGAACATCACCAAGGTTGCCAAGCATCTGGATATTTCCCCAACCACCCTTCGGAAAAAAATCGTCGATTATGAGTTGCTGAACCCCTTTACCTGATCATGGCGTGAAAAATTTCCAGGGTGCTCAGTTTCTGATTATGCGCCCGACAGAATCTGGGCACTCGGTCCTGTTTGTAACTGAAAAACACGAATTTTCGGGGAAGCCTGAAAAAATACAAGTCACCTTCAATCCCGTCTCTGTCTTGGCCTGTTCCGGCATTTCTCTTTTGGTGGTGTGTCTTTTTGTCGCGCTAATGTTTTGTTGGCATGCTCCTTGCTTTGTTACTATGACCAGTGAGGGGTGGGGATTTATACCCAACTTTTTGGCTTATTTGGCCATAATGAGTTGACGATTAAGTATTATAGTCTTATTCTATAATTGAGTCAGTATCTGTTGAGGAAATCCGAGAGTGGGGAGGGTGAAGGGAAGGCACAAGGGGATGTATCGGCTGAGTGAGCTTATTAAACCGGGGAAAAACGGAGGGGAAAAATGAATCACACATCGAAAAAAATAAATGGAATTTTCACCGCGCCAAAGATGTCGGTTGCCATGGCGGCCATGCTGCTCGGCGCGATCTGCCTGTTGCCCGAGGGCGGTAATGCCCAGGTGACCGGCCAATGCGTCAACTGTCACACCATGCATAACAGTCAGGGCGGGGCGTCCATGTCCGGCACGGCTACTGTGTATCAGTCCCTGACCAAGGGCGATTGTGTGGGGTGTCACACTGGTGGGGCGCTTGACTTGACGGACAACAACATTCCCAAGGTGAATCATACGGGTGTACCAACTGCCGGAACCTTGGCTGGCGGCAGCTTCTACTGGGTGGCTACGGCTGGCGGAAATCAAACCGCCACAGGGCATAATGTCAAGGGGATAGCAGGTGTGGATGGCGTGTTGGGCAATGTCCCTCCGGGTGGCGCGGCTCTGGGGTCGCAGTTGACCTGCGCCGGCACCACCGGCTGCCATGGCGACAGGGCCCAGGTGAATGAGTATACCGCGCTCAGCGGATCGCATCATGCGCCGAATCAGAATGCGGGGGGCGTAACCGGTGCTGTTGACGGTTCATCTCTTGCCAACAGCTATCGCTTCCTTAACGGGACCAAGGGTATTGAGAAAGCGGACTGGGAGAAGGTCGTTTCCGCCTCTGCCCATAACCAGTATTACGGGGTTGCCCGGACCACTGACGCGGCTGCCGCCCAGACCATCAGCGCCCTGTGCGGGCAATGTCACGGCGCCTTCCACGCCACAAGCACCCCGCATAACCCGACAACCTCTCCGACCACGGGTATCAGCTTCGGTAACAACATGACCTCTCCGTGGGTGCGACATCCAACGGATTTTGACATGTTCACGGTGAAGGCGAAAGAGTACGGTGCTTACGGAGGCGGTGTTATCGGAACAGGCGGCGGTGCGTATGTGCCCCAGGCGCCGGTGGCAAGCAATACTATCACTGAGGTGAAGTCTACGGTAATGAATGCCGCAGGTGACGCCATCGTCACCTGTATCTCCTGCCACCGGGCGCATGGCAGTGATCAGGCCGACCTGTTGCGCTGGGATTACACCACCATGAATGCCCATGCCAGTGCGGGCGGCAATGTCGGCTGCTTTGCCTGCCATACCACCAAGGATACTTGATCTATAGCATAGCGAGTAAGCCATAGTGGCTGGGAAATGATGAACACCGCGCCGGTCTGTTGGCAATGCCCCGGCGCGGTGTTTTATTATGCACCGGGCAGAAATTGAGAATATCTATTAAAGACAGCGGGTTAAGGGTTAAAAACTTCCGCTGCATTGGCCAGAAGTATTAACTTTTCCGGGGGGAAATTGTTGTGAGGCTTATCTGTCGAACTGGATGCGCCCTCCTCTTTGCCGCCTGTTGTTTTCTGGGTTTGCAGACCCAGACCGCGGCCAATGTGACAGGGCCCTGCGCCAATTGCCATACCATGCATAATTCTCAGGCCGGGGCGCTCGTCAGTTCCATCAACAGGACAAGGCTTTTGACCTCGGACTGCGTTGGCTGCCATTCAAGCAGCAGCGCGGATACCATCGTGCAGCTGGGGACCACCAGGATACCCATTGTTTACAGCACTGCAGCCCCTCCGGTGAATATGCTGGCCGGCGGAAATTTCCACTGGGTGGCCCAAAGCGGGCATCAATATGGGCATAATGTGCGCGGCATAAGCCCGCCTGACTCATTTTTGGCCATTGGACCAGGAGGCGAAAATCTTCAGTGCGGCAACAGTTGTCATCAGAGTTTTTCTCTGCCCGATACGGGTTTCGGCCGTAACGGTTGCGAAGGGTGTCATGGCTCGGTCAAGCATCACGGAGCTTCCGTTGCCGTCGGCCAGCCGGTAACTGCAGCAGAAGGCTGGTATCGCTTCCTCATGGCTCCTTCGAGCCATTCCGGTTTCGGCTTGACCCAAGGGGTTGCCGGGATCGAAGACCCGAACTGGGAGCAAACCCCTACAAGCACGCAGCACAATATTTATTTTGGCGGGGATGGAACCGCAGCGCAATCACCACGGTCGCTCAATAAGTTCTGCGCAAGCTGCCATGCAAAATTTCATGCCCCTGGTTTTTTTGAGTCCGGAGGGCTTACCGTCGACAACGGCGGCGGGGTCAATCCGTGGTTGCGGCATCCCACCAATTATGCCATTCCCAATAAAGGCGAATTCGCCCCGCTTTTTACCACGCCGTATAACCCTGCGGTGCCTGTGGCCAAGCCTGTTTTGACCAGCTATCAGGCGGGAAAAATTGAAATCGGTGATCAGGTTTCCTGTGTTTCCTGTCATCGGGCGCATGGCAGTCCCTATCCGGATATGCTCAGGTGGGATTACAGCGCAATGAAAGCACATGACGGAGGAACTGCTTCCGGCACCGGATGTTTTTTCTGTCATACCGCCAAGGACAGTTGATGCGCGATGGGTATGGCGTGCTGGAAAAGATTGGAATACTTAACACAGGTTGTGCAGGATACGATATGATCTGGTGAGATTTGTGATTTACAGTGCGGGAGCTGCACAGGGTAGTCGAAGGGTTTGTCGATGGGCTCGGCCGAACAGTGTTACTGATGACGGGATTAAAGTATTGTTCCGGTGTTAAATATGCAAAGCAGATGATGGCTCTCGCGGCTGAAGCCGCTCCTACAGATTGGAGTATACGGGTGTTGTAGGAGCGGCTTCAGCCGCGAAAATTCTTTTGATTGTAATCATCGGAGCAATCCTGTGAGGATGGTCCTTTTCTTGGGCACAGTCGGAATGACGGATAAAACTGACTGAGAACAGCAGTAATAAGAATGCGTTACGATTTTCCGTTCGCCCTGAGCCTTCGGTAAGCTCAGGAGAGCCCTGTGAAGGGCAGTTGTAAAAGCTCTCAAAAAGTATGAAAAGTTGAGTATTATCTGCTGGAGGCGGATTGTAATATTTTCAGTAAATTGGCAGGCCATGCGGCTTCAAACCACTCATCTGCGATACGCGGGGAAATAGTGCTGGGAGGAAAAATCTTGAAACGCTTTTTCGGTAAAACACAGAGCGGCGACAAACCATCGGGACAAGCCGGTTTGTTGCAAGGCATCCTTACGGCTTTATTTCTTTTGCTTGGGCTTGGTGTTCTTTTCCCGCCCTCCGGAGCCAGGGCCGCGCAGGCGGAGATAGTCGTCGTTGCTCCGCCTGATGGCGCCTGGGTAACCGGGAAAGAGCTTTTCCTTGCCGGCTTTGTCAACGGAGCCGAGGTCAAGGGGGTTTCCATCGATGGGGTGAGCCACAAAGGTTCCGGTGGAGTCCTGCCGGTTGAGGGAGGGGCGTTCGGGACGATGATTTCTCTCCGGGAAGGGGAAAATGTCATCACCTTGAGCGCCGACAAATTGCAGAAGAAGGTGAAGGTGTATTACGGCCCGCCTCAGAAGGATAAAACCGGCCCCAAGGGGTACAAGCGTTTTTATCTCCATAACAACCCCGTTGCCCTTGACTGTAAAGAGTGTCATAAGCTGCGCCGCGGGCAGTACGATTTCAAAAAGATTGTCCCGACCAGGGCCAATTGCACTACAGGAAAATGCCACGCCAATATGGGCAAAGCCGCCCATGTTCATGGTCCTGTGGGCGCCGGGGTCTGTATCTCCTGTCACAGCCCGCACGGCTCCTTCAATCCGATGTCCATGGAACGAACCGGGCAGGATCTCTGTCTGGTCTGCCATCAGGCCAAGCAGCAGGAATTCAATGACAGCGTTGTGCATCAACCGGTCAAAGAAGGCTGTGTCGACTGTCATAACCCCCATGAATCCCCGATGCGTTTTCAGCTGCGCGGCAACGGCTCAAGCGTCAGCAGTCTATGCTTCAACTGTCACGCCGCCGCGGTTTTTACCAAGTCACACCGTCATGGCCCGGTCGGAGCGGGGGATTGTATCGCCTGTCACCGGCCCCATGCCGGCAAGCACCAGAAACTGCTGATTGCTTCTCCTGAAAAGGCGGAGCTCTGTTTTCAGTGCCATAAGGAACGAAAAAACGAATTCAGCATGAAGCATGTCCATAAGCCGGTGACTGAAAACTGCAACAAATGTCACGATCCCCATAGTTCCGACGCCCAGTTTCAACTACACAAAAAAAGCAGTGCGCTCTGCGCCGAGTGTCATGAGAAGTTGAGCCCTGCCGTATACAGCGATATTAAAACCGCGACCTTCAAACACGCGCCCGTTGATCAGGGCAAGTGCACCGAGTGCCATCGGGCCCATTCCTCCGGCGAGAAAGCTCTGCTGAAAGATAACACGACAAAACTGTGTTTCAGCTGTCATGATGAGCTGGGAGATAATGTCACCGGCAGCAAGTCCAAGCATGGCCCCGTCCAGACCGGGGATTGCATGGCCTGCCATAAGGTGCATGGTTCCAAATTCAGCCGTATGCTTGTGCGGTATTATCCCGAGGAATTTTACAAGGAATACAGTCCGGAGAATTATGACCTGTGTTTCGGCTGCCACAACAAGGAAATCGCCAAGAACAAATTTACCAGCACCCTGACCAATTTCCGGGATGGCGAATACAATCTGCACTTTTATCATGTTAATATGAAGAAGGGGCGAAATTGTGTCGCTTGCCACGATGCGCACGCCAGCAGTCAGGCAAAGCATATCCGCAAGGAGGTGCCTTTCGGCTCCTGGTCATATCCCGTTGCCCTGACCAAGACAGAAACCGGGGGAACGTGTGTGGTGGGCTGCCATGCTCCGAAAACCTATGACCGGAAGAATCCGAAGGTCAAACCGAGCAGATAGATGGATTCAGTCGAGGGTTGTGACCATTCTGCTCCGGGAATGACGGAGCCGGAGACGGTATCAGGTGAATTGGGGCAAAGCCGGGACGGCTTGCCCCTTCAAGGATGAGCGGGAGGGATGCCCTGTTTGAGATCACGGTGTGGATGCTTTCGGAGCATGGTTCTCTCGGCTCTTGCCGTGCTGCTGGCTTCCACCGGTAATGCGTTTGCCGGGCAGTCCGTGACCTCCAGTTGGCAGCATGAGGACAAAAAGGACAGTCCGGAAACAGATGACTTTACGGTAAGTTACACGGTTGATCTCAAACAGGAGATCACCGAGGCCATGTCGTTGCAGGAAGCGTTTCGGTACAACCGGAACTGGCAGGAAGAAGGGGACACGGAGGGGTATGATCCGAGTCTGCGTTTTGCCATTCAAAACGATATTTTCCTGTTTGACCTGTTTGGTTCGGTCAGCGAACAGCGGAATTCCATTGCCACGAACCGGAGTCGCCGGAGCTGGGAGTCAACCTGGTCCAGTAACTGGCAGGAGCGTTTCTGGCCGAAATTGCGCGCCTCCTATGGCCGGGATTTCAGCAGTGACAGCGAAGACCCTCATCTGCAGGATACCGATGATACCCGCGAGTCTGTCGGAGTGGACTGGGATTTCGAACTGTTCAAAACCCACTATAATTTCAATCGCTCCCAGCAGAATGACAATGTGACTTTTGGAGAAACCACCGCCACCAATCACTTTGCCAGGCTGGACAGTTCCGGCCGGTTTTTCGACAATCGGCTCAGTCTTGGTTTTTCCCAGCAATTTTCCACAAGCCATAGTGAATCTTCCACTGCAGTCGGGGCAGACGGCTTTGCCCTTATAAAGCAAAGCATCGCTCAGGTTTTGGAGGGCCATGATGATACCCCGCTTACCAGCGATCCCGGCGAATTGAGCAACAACAGCCTGATGGCAGACAGCGATGTCGAGGTGGTGAGCGGAGTATACACGGACGGGTTTGATAACCCGCCGCTTAATATCGCCTTCCGGGTTGACCTGCGGGAGATCAACCGGATTTTCCTGTACACGGAAAAAAATATCGGAGTGGTGACCGCCGGTGCTTTTGCCATGGATCTTTATGGAAGCACCAATGGCACCGATTATCAACGTATTCAGCAGAATGTTTCATTCATTTATGACTCCGCAAAAAAACGTTTCGAGATAACGACGAGCAACGTCACCTTCCGGTGGCTCAAGCTGGTTGTCACCAGCAGCCCGGTCCAGCGGGTGGATTTCACGGAGATAGAGGTCTATGACCGGGTCGCTTCCACCGGATCGTTTGTATCCAGAGAAGACAAGACATTGAGCAATATCAGTGATTTTAATGTTGGATACAAATTCTCCTCGGCCCTGGGCATGACCTACAATCTTTCTCTTGAAAATGGCAACTATGCCTCTGAGACCGATTACAGCCGAAAGAATCAACTCGGCGAGATGCGTTGGACTCCGTGGGAATATCTTTCCTCTGCTTTTGGTGTCAGTGAGAACATGGAAAAGATCGAAGGTTTGCCCGAGACCCTCAACAGGGCATACACCCTTCGTCTGAGTTCTCCTCCTGTTCCCACCGTGGACATGAATCTCGGTCTGACTAAAACCGAGCGGTATGAAGAAAAGAAACTGCTGTCCACCTCCTACGTGACGGGGTTGTACACCTCCGCAGCCTTGTATCCCGATCTTGATGCCAACCTCGATCTTACCACCGGACGAACGGTATACGAGAGCACTTCCGCGCTGGCCACAATTTTTGGGCCTCTCCAAGGGAATGCGGGAACAACAACCAAGGAGTATGGGTCGCGTCTGACCATGACCGCCAGGCTTGTTCCGCGTCTGACCGCGGACTTGATCAACGATTACCAGAAGGTTCAGGGCGCTGTCACCACGGAGTTGCTGGATGAAAAGCTTACCTTGAATTGGCGCGTATCTGATATTCTTTCTGTTTTGACAGCGGTTGGTAAAAAATGGGAAGATTGGCAAAGAGCCGGGGAAGACGGTTTGTTGCAAACCACGGTTGCGCCGACGGAGACCACGCAGTTTTCTTTGAGTTACTATGTTGTCAACGACGACAATGATCTCAGCAGATACGCCCTGAGCGGAAGTTGGGCCATCGGCCCTTATTTGACCCTGCAGGGAAATATTTTTTATGTGGAGCGGACGCAGGAGAGAGTTGGTTCAGGGGCGCAAAGTGAGACGGACTGGCAGGTCAGAACGCAACTGATCGCCAGATTTTGATTCAAATACAGAGCAGGTGGATTCGTGACAATTCGGAATTTACTTCAAACAGGCGCGGCGACAGGTTCAGGGCGAGCGGAATATCAATGCGTTACAACAGCACCCGTTCGGCCTGAGCCTGTCGAAGGGCGGTTGTCAGGAGTCCGGCAAAAGCTGAGCGTCGAGGAGAGAGAATCAGTGCGAACCAAGATGTGTTTGTCATCGGCAAAGTTGGAACGATCCGGATCGTTTCCCGGCCTCGGGAAAAGAATTCTCTGCGCACTGCTGCTGATGGGTTTTTCCTTTGGCCTGACAGGGTGCGGCCTGCCCTTCATGGGGAAATCAAAGGCGTATGTCCGCGAGAACGTTGACTTTGGTTTTGTTCAGAAAATCGCTGTCCTTCCGGTCGAAAACAACAGCAAGGATGAATTTGCCCCCGAACTGGTGAGGGATATCATCATCACCCGGATCCTTGCCATGCGACTTTTTGATGTGACGGATAAAGGCCTTGTGGACAGTTTTCTGCGTGAAGAAGCCATTGATCCCGGCAAGCCTATCGATGCCTCTACGATAAAGAGGCTTGGGCAGAAACTCAACGTGCAGAGTTTGCTGCTCACGACCCTGGACATTTCAGCGGACAGTCGTAAAGGCACAATGAGTTACCCGGAAATGTCGGTTACGTTACGGATGCTGGAAGTGGAAACAGGTCTGGTCATCTGGCAGTCCGGCGGCCACCAGAGTGGCGATTCCATCTGGCGGAGGCTGTTTGGTCTTTCCGGGCGCGATAAATATCAGGTGACGGTGTCGCTGGTGGAAGACATCCTGCATACGATTCCCCGATAATAATCACGTATGCGTGTATTGAGCCAAAGGAGCAACAGGCAGGGAAAAACCGCATGGGTGAGCGCGTTGCTGTTTTTGCTGCTGCTCATGGTTGAACAGGCTTCTGCCGTGCAATTGGCGGTGATGCCGGTTGAAGATTTGAGCATGGGGGATAATGGCTTGAACCCGTCGATGACCGGCAGGCTGCGTGAGGCGCTCATCCGGAAAGGATATACCGTAGTCGAAGAAAAACGGATCATCGATTTTATGGCGAAAAATCGAATCCGCAGGGTGGGCAGTCTTGATTCCAACAATATTCTGCGCCTTCGGCAAGAACTCGGAATCGATTACCTCATGCTCGGTTCGGTAAATCAGGCGCGGGAGAAAGAGCCGGCGGCTTTGGGGATTTCGCTGCAGATAATTCAGGCGAGCGATGCGAAAATGGTTTGGGCGGGGAGTGCTCAGCTCTGCCGGGCGGATGTGCGCAAATTTCTCGGCCTTGCCGAACCTCAAAATCTTTCGGAGATAGAGGAGATTGTTGTTAACCGGGCAATGGAAATCATGCCGCAGGATCTGCCGGCAATATCCGAAGCCGCTAAAGAGAATTTAAGCGAGGATATTTATCTCAGCCCGGAAGTGGTCAAGCCCGGAGAAAAAATGCGTTGCCGGATCCGTTTCAGCGGGAGCAATGCGACGCAGGCAGAGGTGTCTGTGTCCGTGGTGGTCAGCGGCAAGGTAATCGAGGCTGTCTATCTGCCCCAGGAAAAGTATTACGAGGCGGTTTGGCCGGCAACCGGAAGAGATGGCCGCTATCCGGTCTCCGTCAGCATCAACAGAGGGCAGCAGGGCCGGAAAAATGTTTTTGCCGGCAGTTTTCTGATTGACGGCCAGCCACCCGAGATCCTTCTCTCTCTGCGCGGCCAGGAACTGGATGGAGAGGTTGTCTTGCGACGGCAGTTGACGATCAGTTCGGTGCTCAAAGAACCTGAACCCATCACTACCTGGACCATAAGTATTCTTGATGGTTCCGATCAGGTCGTCAAGTCGGAGAGTGGGCGCGGAAATCTTCCCGGGCGGTTTTCCTGGTGGGGGCAACGCCAGGATGGGGTAATGGCGGAAGATGGATTGTACAGCGTCCAGGTGGAGGTGTCCGATCGGGCCGGAAACAACGGCGTGGCTTCCGAAAAATTCCGGATTGTGCGGAAACGACCCGAGCTGACCATTGCTACGGAAAAAAATGACGGGGAGATACATGTTGATCTGAGCTATGATGGCAAGGTTCCCCTGGCTTTCTGGCGGGTTGAGCTGAGAAGCGGCTCCGGTGCGGTTCTGCAGGAAGAAAGCGGGGAGAAATTGCCGGTTCGGATTACGGTGCCGTTCAGCAGCGAAAGCGAAAAAATTTCCTGTCGAATTTTTGGACAGGATGTGCTGGGAAACAAGATGCGGCAGATCATCGAAAATATTATTGCGCTGAAGCCCGGGAGAGATAAGGGCGGCGGCCAGGACAGTGAGTTAGGCGCCGAGGACAGTGGCTGGTCGGTGGACTTTTAGCAGGAAAACATCAAGAGAGGGCCGGGATCTTGTTTCTCCGGTTTTTGTGATGGTGGGCGATGTGCTGCGGAAAAAAGAGGCGAATGAAGAACGGGAAAAAGATTTGTTGCGTGATGTCAGGGGTGGTTGTTTTTCTCTTGGGGGTCTTCGCCCTGAGCGGATGTGGCGGGAAAAAACCCTATGTTCAGGAGTTTGCCCTGAAACCTTCCGGCGAACGGCAAAGCATTGCGGTGTTGCCTTTTGCAAACAGGAGCGGCTATGATCAAGGCGGAAAGATAGTCCATCGCCTTGTTCTGGTGGAACTGGTGCAGCAGTGCAAGTTGCGGGTGGCGCTGGAAGGAGATGTCTTTAAGATCTACCGGCAGATGCGGCTTAAACCCTGGGATGTTCCGGATGTCGAGCAAATGCGCATTATAGCCGTCCGGCTCGGAGTTGATACTCTGGTTGCCGGAGAAGTTCTTGAAATGGATGAGAAAGTGACGCCGAGCGGAGTGAGCCCGGCGTTGAGTATCCAGGTGCGGGTGTATGACGGCAAGAGCGGGCTTATTCAGTGGTCCAGCCTGTATCGCCGGGAGGGCGGAGACTATCAGAAAATGATGCATTTCGGCATGGTAAACACGGTAAGTGAGCTCGGGAAAAAAATGGTGCAGGAGATATTGGGAGTATGGAAAGAAAAAGGGCTGTTGTCATGCGTCGAGTCATAATAGTTATCTGCGTTTTCTTGATGTCGTATGCGGGACTTTCGCAAGAACGGGCCATGGCCGGCTGGTTTTGGCAAGAGACGAATCTGGCGACGATTAACGGCACGGAGTATTCCGCCGAAGATTTCAAGAATTGGTGGCGGAATTGGCGGGAAGAGACAACGCCGTTGCCCGAAACCCCCGACCAGTTTGTCGAGTGGCAGCTGTTGGTTCAGGAAGCAATCAAGATGCAGCTTTTTCTGGAACCGACCTATAGAAGCAAGGTGGGGACTTTTTTGAAAGTCCGTTCCCTTATGTTGTTGCAGGACGAAGAGATAAACGAAAAAATTTCGATAACGGACGAAGATGTCCGTAAATTGTATCGCGAAGAATACATTCCGAAGCTGCGGACCCGGGTTTTTTATTATATAGCCGGCAGTCCGACAGAAGAGAAGATTGCAGCCTTGCGTAGTGGTATACTCTCCACAGAAGAGTTTCTTGCCTTGAAACCCGAAGAGGGAGGCCCCACCTTTCACGAAGAAAAAATATTCCGTATTCCCCAGCTGCAGGGGGAATGGCGGACTGTATTGCAGGACGCTGCCGCAGGAGACATCACGCAACCGGTCTCAATGGACAAAGGGGTTGTTGTCTTGAAAGTTGAAGAGCGGCGCGGAGAGGATTCGGATGATCTGGAGCAGCTCAAAGGGGTCATCCTCAAGAAATTGCAAGGACAGAAGGCTGATGAACTGACCGCCCGCCTGGTGGATTCTCTTGGGAAGAAATTTGCTGTGCAGGTGGATGGGGAGGTTCTGGCCCAAATTACCCTGGATCCTCCTGCCGAGGACATTGCCGATAAGATGGTGATCACCTCAAAACAAGGGGATGTGACTGCGGCGAATTTCTGGGCGAGCATGCAGAGTGAAAAAAGCTTCCGGGAAAAAAATCAATTCCCGGCTGAAGAACTCGACGTTTTGAAACAGAGGGTTTTGGCCGGCATAGTTTCTCAGACTGTGGTTTCCTGGGAGGCAACTGATCGGCATTATGAAGAAAAAGAGCCATTTAAGTGGGTATATCGATTTTACTGTGACCACCGGTTGAACAAGGAGATTGAAAGGCGTCTCATTGAGCCGAATGTGAAAGTTGACGAGCCTGAGATCGAGAAATTTTACCAGGAAAATTCCGAGCGGTTTTCACACCCGGAGATGGTTGATTTTATTTTGCTGGAAGGTGACGCGCAAACGATCAGCAAGATGTGGCAGGAGATTTCTTCCGGGCACGATTTTTTTGAAGTAGCGGCTGAACATGTGCCGGGAGGGCCTTCTTCCCGGCAGATGGCCGTGAATCAGCTCAGCCCCGAACTGAAGGCGGTTGTTTCCTCTCTGCGCAAGGGCGAGATGAGCATGCCCTTCGCATTTAAAGATGGCAACGCCCTGGTGCGGCTGGTAAATCATAGGGAGAAAATCCCTGTGCCGTTTTCCCAGGTCAAGGAGCAGATTCGTCAGGAATTGAGCCGTCTGAAATACCAACAGGCACGTGAGGAGTTATTGCGCAGGTTGAAGGAGGGGTCGGAGATCAGCATCAATCCGAAAGTGTGGAATAAGCTGCGAAAGGAGCTGGCAAATGCCGATGTCGCTGTCAAAAACAAGTAGATTGTTCAGTATTGCCGCAGGAGTGCTGCTGCTTTTTTCCTGCGCGCAGGAAGCTTCAGCACAGCAACCCAGAAAAACCTGCGTGGATTGTCATGCCGATATGGTGGCAAAATTCCAGCAAGGGGTTGTTCATGCTCCTGTTCGGGATAAAAATTGTGACGCCTGTCATCTGCCCCATGGCATAATCGGCGGCACGTTTTTACGACAGGATAAGCCGGATCTGTGTTTGCGCTGCCATCAAGCGGTTGCGCCGGAACCGGGCGCGGTTTCCATCCACGAGCCGGTGCGAAAAGGGAACTGCTCCGCCTGTCACGCAAGCCATAATTCTCCCCATTCCCGCCTGCTGGTCAAGGAACAGAAGGAACTCTGCTACGGATGTCATGAACGCGGTCAATATGAGAAAAAGAATGTTCATGCGCCACTCGGCCAAGGGTGCGTGAGCTGCCACACTCCGCATAAGAGCAAGCATCCCCGCCTGCTGGCGCAGGAAGCGGACAGTCTCTGTCTCAAGTGTCACGAAAGCGGCAAGGAATCCATGCGCAAAGCCCATCAGGGATATCTCCTGAAGGGGAATTGCTTAAGTTGCCATAACCCGCATGCCAGCGACAAAAAAGGCTTGTTGAAGTCGGTGGTGCATCAGCCGATAGTTGCCGGTCAATGCAAACGCTGCCATGATGGAACCGGGACGGATTTTGTCAAACCCGGCCAAAAGGCGGATGCGCTCTGTGTCCAATGCCATAAAAAGGATCAGGCAACGCTTGCCGGGCAGCATCAGCCGGTGAGGGAGGGCAAGTGCACGCAATGCCATAGCGTCCATGCCAGTGAGGAAACAGCCATGCTGGCTATGTCTGCTGAAACATTGTGTCTGAAATGCCACGTGACCGGAAAGAAAAGCGAGGCGCAGAGTGTGCATGACCCCGTGAAAAAGGGCGATTGCCTGGCCTGCCATGCCGGACACGGCATGAGTAAAAATGCCGGCCTCAAGGCGAAACCGGCCGATTTGTGCGCGAAGTGCCACAGCCGCGAACAGTATGGTGGAGGAAAGCGCGGACATTCTCCCGCCGCAAAGAATGAATGCGCGACCTGTCATACCCCCCACGAATCCAAAGAAAAACGGTTGCTCATCAAGCGTGATGGCGAGATCTGTGTCGGATGTCATCCGCAGGTCGATGAGCAGCTCGCCCGCTTCAGCCTGCACAGGCCTTTTGCCGCCGGGGAGTGCAGCCGGTGTCATAATCCCCATCAGGGCACCGAAAAAGCCTTTCTTGTCAAATCCACAAACAAAGGAGAACTCTGTTTGACCTGTCATGCAACTCTGGTCAAAAAAACGGAAGACGGGAAGGGGCATCCGCCGTTCCAGGAAGGCGCCTGCCTGGGCTGCCATGGCGCTCATTCCACGGAACATGAATTTGTGCAGATCAAAAAGCCCGGGGACCTCTGTCTGCAATGTCATGCAAAGGTGAAGAAAGAAAGCTTAGAGAAAAAAAATATACACGAGCCGTTTAAATTGCAGCAGTGCGGAAGTTGTCATCTGGCGCATGGGTCCAGCCAGGGAAAGCATCTGGCAAAGAAGAAGCCGGACCTGTGCCTGACATGTCATCCGGAGATAGCCATTCATTGGCAGACCGGGGTCATGCATTCTCCGGCCGGCAAGGATTGCGGCTTGTGTCATGAGGCCCATGGCGGCAACCAGACTATTCTATTGAAAACCGCGCCGGAGAAGTTGTGCGCTACCTGTCACAAGGGAGATGGCGCCCGGTATGCCAAGGCGCATTCGGGTATGACTCCTTCCGGGAAATCATGCCTTTCCTGTCATGATCCCCATGGAGCTCCGGAAAAAGGGCTCCTGTATCCGGTGCAACATGCCCCCTTCAAGCAGGGGAGTTGCAAAGCGTGTCATCCAGGGAGGAACAACTGATGCGGCGCCTGTTCATTATTCTGCTGATAATCGGCCTGTCCGCCGGGCTTGCCTGTTCTGTCGCGCTGGCCAATGAGGTTTGCTACAAGTGCCACGAAAGGAAGAACTTCACCGGCAAATTCACCCATGGCCCTGTATCCCAGGGCAAGTGCGGAGATTGTCATAACCCGCATGTGGCGAAATATCCCGGGCTGTTGCAGGGCGAGGGCGCGGAGCTTTGTTACGCGTGCCACAAGCGTGCGAAAACAGAGTTTGCCAAGGGGGTGGTGCACCAGCCTGTCCGCGACGGGAAATGCCTTGGTTGCCATGCCCCCCACGCTGCCGGGCATGACGGCCTGCTCAGGAAAAGCCTGGCTGAAACATGTTTTGTCTGCCATCAGGAACTGGCAAAGCCCCAGGCTGTCAGTCACAAACCTTTTGCCCAGGGACAGTGTACGGTCTGTCATCAGCCCCATCAGGCAAAAAACGGTCAGCTTCTTAAGATGGAAGCCGATTCCCTGTGCCTGTCCTGTCATCAACAGGCGCAAAGCAGTGCTGGGCACCGTGGGTTCCCAAGCAAACTGAGCGGGTGTCTTTCCTGTCATAATCCCCATGGAAGCTCGCGCAAGGGGCTTGTCCGGCACCATCTGCATCAGCCGTTTGCTGAGAAAAAATGCGATTCCTGCCATGGCCCCCAGCAAAAAAACGGAAGCGATGCCTGTTTGCGGTGTCACGCGGGAATGAAGACCAGCATGATGGCCCCGCATAACCATATGTTCGCCGGGATGGAAAACGGGTGCATTCTGTGCCACAGCCCTCATGCCGCGGACGACAAGAAGATGTTGAAAACTTCGGGCAACAAGGTTTGCCAACCCTGCCACGAGGATACTTTTGCCCGTACCTCCCGGAGCCTGCATCGGCATCCTTCCGTCAATTCCTGCAGCGAGTGCCATGAGGTCCATGGATCTGATCGTCTGGCCATGCTGCGGGACGACGGCAACCAGGTGTGTTCGAGGTGTCATTTAACCCAGGGCAAGTTCAGTCATCCCGTGGGTGACAAGGTTCTTGACCAGCGAACCGGGAAAATGATGACCTGCGTGACCTGTCATGATCCGATGGGCTCGCCGAACCGTTACCATCTTGTCTTGAGCGGGAAAAAGGAACTATGCACGCAATGTCACCGCAGTTATTAACCAAACGCAAGGGAGAGATTATGCTCCGGAAAAAACCAAGGTGTTTTGTCGGGTGGTTGCTCTTCTTGGGGATATTGTTTGCCGCCTCTTCCTGGGCATGGGCGGTCGAATTGCAATCTCCGTGGAAGTTTGTCTTCAGTCTTCAAGGCCAAGGCAAAGGGATGGCTTTGCCTGTCGCTCTGTATATCGACCAGGAAAAAGAGCGTTATTATGTGGTGGACAGTACCGGAAATAAGCTCGTCTCCTTTGGTGCAGACGGGAAGTACCTGCAGGAGTTCTCCGCGGAAGGCAATCTTCAGAAGCCTTACGACATGGCGCGCTTGTCTGATGGCTCGCTGCTGGTTGTGGAAAAGGGCCGCAACAGCCTTACTAAAATCGATCTGAAAAACAAGAAGACCGCGCATCTTGTCGTGAAGCATCAGGGGCAGGAGGTGTTTGTTGATCGTCTGGAAACCGACGGAGACAAGGTGTATGTCCTTGATCGTTCCTCCGGCCGGATTCTGCAGCTTGACGGAGCCTTGCAGGTTGCGAAGAGCTTTACAATGCCGGCCGGATCCGGCTGGCTGGTCGATTTCAAGCTGGCTGAAAAGAAGATCTGGGTTCTGGATCAGAAGAAAAAACAGATTTATTCCTATGATGAGAATGGCCGCCCCAGCCCCACGATACAATTGGCCGGGATTGATTTCCCGGTATCTCTGGCAATCGATCCGACCGGTCTTTTCTACGTTCTCGACCGGCATCGGGGCACGGTTGTGGCGTTCGGCCGCAACGGCGAGTTCAAGTACCAGTTTCTGACAAAGGGTCAGGGAAGGGACAACCTGTATTTTCCTCAGGAGATACGGTTGGATTATTTGGGGCGTTTGTGCGTGGTGGACGAGGGCAACAGCAGGGTCATGGTTTTTAAACGATAGGACCTGGATGATGCGACATTTGGCAGCTTGGGGGACATTCTTTGTATTATTGGTGGCGTATCCCGGGGTATCTTCAGCCAGGGTAAGCGGGCCATGTGTGAACTGTCATACCATGCATAACAGTCAGGGCGGCAGCCCAATGGCATTTACGATCAGTGGCGGGAGCAAGGTTTACGGCGGTCTGGTGAATGAAGGATTGCTCAACACCAGTTGCATCGGGTGCCATCAAGGCGCCAATGTCAGTGGCTCGGTGCCTTTCGTTCTTGGGACCGGTGGCGCGCCCAATTACGGACTCACCGGCACAGAGGCTGGGACAAACACGCTGGCCGGCGGCAATTTTTATTGGGTCAGTTCGGGGTTGGAGAGAACCGGGCATAATGTTGCAGGAATTACGCCGCTGGATTCGGCCCACGGGGTAACTCCGCCGGGTGGTGTGGCCATGGGCGGCCAAATCACCTGTGGCGGTGTTTTGGGCTGCCACGGCAACTCTTCGGCAGCGACCCAGACCCAGGCTGTCATGGGCGGGCATCACGGCAAAGACATAACCATCTGGCAGGACGGCACTTCCGTGGCAAAGAGCTACCGGTTCCTCAGCGGCATTCAGGGGATGGAAGACAACAGCTTTGAGTTGCAGCCGACCCCAAGCAAGCATAACAAGTATTACGGGAAAAGCAGGGTCTCGGAGACAGATCTGGCTGCGGGGACCATCAGCAGTCACTGTGCCCGGTGTCATGGAAATTTTCACAACGGCAGCGGAAAAATTGCGTCCGGGACTTTTGGCGCAGGTGTCTGGCTCAGGCATCCTGTTGATTTTGACATGAGCCGGGCGGTTTCAAGTACGGAATATGTTACCTACAACAACGGAACCGGCACGGGCAATCCTTACAGTGTCATCTCGCCGGTGGCGACCGCCAGCACCTCGACCTCGGTGAACACCACCGTCGATATCTCTACGAGCGCCAATAACGGTATTGTAATGTGTCTCTCCTGTCATCGGGCGCACGGCACCCCCTATGATTCAATATTGCGCTGGAATTATAAAAGATGGCCGCAAGCGGACGGTTACAATGGATGCGCGGTATGTCATACCACCAAAGATTAGTACAATAAGGCGGAAATCAATGGCGGCATCCGGTTCGGAAAATACAGAGAATGTCGTTTCAAAGACCGGCAGATGGCACAATTGGTACGGCTATGCCATTGTGCTTCTGGCCCTGTTTCTCAGTTCCTGCCAGACCGCAGAAATCAAGCGTTCGAATCCCCTTGCCCCGGTCAGGGCGGCTAATGCGAATGAAGCTCTGCTCTCTGTTTTTTTGCATCTTGCCAAACCCGCGTCCGCTGGTCTCTGGATGGAAATCGATTCCGTGGCTCTGGTTGGCGACAATACGGTCGTTCCTTTGGACATGGAGGCAACGCCTTTTGCTGCGAGGGAGATTCTGGGAGGGCAGCGCTTTGTGGCGCGGGGGCCTGTGGCACCCGGCCGCTATCGGGCCTTGCGATTGACCATCAGCAAAGCTGCGCTGATGCGGCAAAGCGACAAGCTTTTTCTGGCGGTGCCCGAGCCCGTGGTGGAGCTGCCTCTGTCGGGAGATTTTCGCCTGGATGCCGGGATGAACCGGTCGCTTTTTCTGGCTTGGGACGAGGAGGCATCCGTCCGGAACAGTGCGTTTTTTGTTCCCGTTCTGGCGGTATTGACCGAACAGCTTCCCTTGCTTGCCGATCTTGCCTATGTAAGCTGTCCGGACATCGATACGGTGTATTTGGTCCGCACTGATAACAATCGCGTGTGCGGGTCTCTAGCCATAAGCGGCAAACCCACCTACTTGAGCTATGATGCTGATCGTAAGCGGCTGTATGTGCTGGCTGCGGAAAGCGGTATCATTTTTTCGGTGGATGCGGCCACCAGCAGGATTATTGATCGAATCAAAATCCCCATGAGCGGCAATCCCTCCTATCTGCTTACCAACGATGGGAGATGGGGATATGTTCTTGACGAAGAAGGAAATTCCCTGCTCAGAATGGACCTTCTTCATGGTACTCTGGACAAACGTGTTCGCGTGGGCGACAAACCGCGATTTCTGCTTTGGGTCCCCGCTCGCGAGCAGCTGGCTATTTCTTCCGGTCTGTCCCGGACGGTGTATCTGCTTGATCCGGAAAGCCTCGCCATCCGGAGCACCATCCTGGTCGGCAACGGGCCGGACGGTTTGCTCGCCACGGAGAATTATCTGTATGTTGCGGAAAGTGCGTCAAACACCGTGGGTATTTATGATTTGCGAACCGGGCAGGTCAGCGCCAAGCTCAATGTCGGACTTATGCCCCGGCGTCTGGCTCAGAGCGACAACCGGATATATATAAGCAACTCTCTGGACAGCACGGTTTCCCTGATTGCCTCACGGCAGCAGACTTTGGTCAAGGATATTCGCGTGGGAGAAATGCCGGTGGAAATGGCGGGGTCTTCCCGGCATAAATGGGTGTATGTCGCGGAACAGGCGACTGGCAAGCTTGCGGTGATTGATCAGACTGCAAACCGGGTTGTTCAGCATATCGAACTTGGCGCAAAACCCCAGCATCTCCTTGTTGTGCAATAAATCCGCTGTATTTGCCATGGATATGGAAAAACGGAAAAAATGAAGAAACGGTTCCGAAACTATCTGAGACTTTTCGTCTTATTGCTTGCGGCGGGAATGCTGGTCGCAGCCTCTTTTTTGGTCAGTTACGGCTCAGGGGCAACCTCCGGCGCGGTCGGTCCGGAGCAATGCTGCGCGTGCCACCGGGAAGTGTGTGAGGATACGGCGAACAAGCGCTATGTGCATGCCCCGGTAAGGGAAAAGCAATGTGCATTGTGTCATATCGCCTCATCTGGGCCGGATCGTATCACGCTTGCCAAAAATGATGAAGGCAAGGTTCGATGGCTTCCCGGAAGTTTTCCCCGGCAGGAGATGGAGTGCTGGTTCCCTATTCCGCCTGCCTTGGCAGGCAAGAAGATCATTCTTCAGACGGACGGACAGGGCAAGAAAATCTCGCGGCTGGAAGTGCAGTTGCCGAACTTTCTGGAAGCAGAACAACTGCCCGCTGTTTCCAAGCCTCCTGAGATTACGGAACTCAGTGTGGATGAGGTCAAGCAGGGTGTTTTCCTGACCGCCCGGATCAGCTGGAAGACCGACAGGGTTGCGGACTCGACTGTTTTGTATGGGGAGAGCGAGGCGACGCGCAAAAATGCCGGTGATCCCTGGTTGACAAAAGATCACGAAATACTGCTCACGGATTTGCAGCCTCGCAAAACGTACAGTTTCGTTGTTGTTTCGCAGGATATTTTCGGAAACAAAAAGATTTCGCCCCCAAAGACTTTTTCCACCCACGCATTTTTCAGCCAGCCCAACTTGGAAAAGGCAAAGACCAATGAAAAGGTCACGGTGTCCGGAAAATATTACCGGGTGGACAACCGGCTTTTTGCCAGATTTGTCGCGAATCAGCCAACCAGTATGCGGATCGGAACACTTGACGGGTTGAGCCACGCTTCGACTCAAAGCCCAACCTCCCAGACCGGCAAGCTTCCTCCGAATCATCTTCCGTTGACTGACTCCCAGTTCCTCAATACCGGGGTGTGTTATACCTGTCACCCGCAGACAAAGGGCGTGTCGTCTCACCCCGTAAATGTGCTGCCCAAGCGGGGAATGATCATTGACAGTGGTGTGTACAACCTTTCTGACGATGGCCGTCTCACCTGCATGTCCTGCCATGTACACCATGCTTCGGACAATGAATACCGCATGAGCCGAAGTGATAAGAAAAAGTTATGTCTTGGCTGTCACAAGAATTTTGGCTGATTTTCCTATATTGGGGATGAAAAGAAAAAAATTTGAGGAATGGGCATGACCGGGTTTAAGCGAAAAAAATTGAATATGGCTGTGAAAAAAGAGCTGCAGCGCTGGTTGCTGTTGCGGATTTTCGGAGTGGTGATTCTGAGTTCCCTGGCCGCAGCCCTTATTTTGTACTACTACGCCAGCAAAGAGATTTGCGACTCGTTTTACAGTGCCCATATTTCCATCCGGAGAGTGAGCGATCTTCTCTGGCCTGTGGTTGCTGCAGGTTCGGCGGTGAGTCTGTTGAGCGGGATGCTGCTTGCCATTTTTTTGCCCCAGAAGATTGCCGGGCCTGTTTTCCGAATCGAGCAAGATCTGGATCCTGTAAGGGCAGGCGATCTGACCGTCAAGATCACCTTGCGCGCAGATGATCCCCTGCAGGATCTTGCGACGCGCATCAATGAGGCCATTGGCGAGTTACGGGTTAAGGTGCATCGCATTCAGGACGGTTATCTGGGAGAAGAGCAGGGAGGCGCTGCTGCGGAGGAAAAACGGAAGCGTGCCGCCGAGGAACTCAGGTCTTTTAAAACCTGAGAAGCAGCATGGACCACTCGCCTGAAGCGTCGGGATATCGAAAATAAAAGCCGATTGTTTGCCGGGAGAATGTGATTGTTACCCGGCTCGGTGCTGCAGTTATGGAATAGGGGCGCGGCCTGAGGCTGGAACTCCGGCGGCATGGAGAATCGATTTGATCTCCTGCGGCATTGCGTTTTCGTTGCCGGCGGCCAGGCCGTGCATCTGCTTGGCCAGATAGGAATTGTTGACCAGAATTTTGAATACCGCGAGCATGAATTCCTGTTTCCAGGGGCTGAGAGCGCTCAGGTTTTTAAATTTATGCATGTAAAAAATGCGGGCGGCCTCGCCGAGAGCTTTTTCCACTTCCGCAAGGGTCATATTGACAGGTTTCAGCACCGGCTCCACCAGATTGTATTTCCGGTAATCCTTCGTGGCGACGTATTTTTTGAGTTTTGGGTACAGTTCGGCATAAGGCCAGGGCGCAATGGCCAGAAAGAAGGCCATGTCGGGGTTGTAGTACTTGGCCAGCTCCACTATTTCGGCAATGGATTCCGGGGTGTCTTCCGGCATGCCGAGCACAAAAGAAGTTTCCGAGACAATGTCGGCCTGATTGATCAAATCGATGGCCCGTTTTGACTGCTCAATCTTGGTGCCCTTGTTGAAGAGGTCCAACAGGGCCTGGGAGCCTGCCTCAACCCCGACATAAATATGCTCCACTCCGGCCAGCCGGTATTTTTCCAGGAGATCCTCATCGCGCAGGATGTCATCCACCCGTGTTTCCATCAGGAGTTTTATCCCGACTTTTCGCTCAATCAGCAGGTCCAGGATTTTTTCCCAGCGTGCGCGGTCCAGGGTGGGAATCTCATCGGCAAGCATCACCACGTTGACCCCGAACCGATCACGCAGCAGTTCCAATTCCTCCACAAAACTTTCCGGTTTTCTACCACGCCAGGTGCGCTGCCAAAAGAGCTGCTGGGAACAGAACGAGCAGTTCATCCGGCACCCTCTTGATGAGGATACAATTGCCAGCGTCGATCCCGGTTTTGGGTGGTAGGAGTAAATGGGCCATTCCACCAGATCCCAGGCCGGGGTAAGCGTATCGAGATCGGCAATAAAAGATGCTGCTTCGGTCACCACAACCTCGCTGCCGCGGCGAAAAGCAAGCCCGGGGATCGTCGCCGCATCGGTGCCGGCATTGAGGCAGTCAAGCAGGCTGGGCAGGGTTTGTTCTCCTTCGCCACGCACGATGAAATCGACTGGGCTTTCCGGGTCGTTCAGCAACTCTTCATAGCAGAAGGTTGCGTGCACGTTGCCCAGCACGGTGACGGTCTGCGGGTTAATCTCCTTGGCGAGTCTCAGTAATTCGAGTGCGTCGACGATGGAGGCGGTATAGGCAGTGGTAGCCACCACCTCAGGCGCGAAACTCTTGAGTCTTGCCGTGATCTCCTCCCAATCATGCCAGTGGGCCATGGCGTCGTAATAATCCACCTTGTAGCCACTTTGGCGGAGTGATCCGGCAATGTAAACAAAGCCCAGGTTCAGCCAGGTGCCGGCCGATTCGACAACTCCGGAATGATACGGCGGGGTTACAAGGGATATTCTGGTTATCGTGGCCACGAATTCATCATCCAACCATGTATTGGGAGTGCAACCCCTTGATGAAATAAGGCAGCACGAAGAAGGCCACCAGCGAAAAGAAAAAAGCAACTATAACATACCAGGCCGAAATCGTTCCCTGCCAATGAAAGGTAATGCGGCCATGGAGAAACAATCCATACACCAGCCAGACAACCAGCGACCAGGTTTGCGCCGAATCCCACGACCAGTACTGGCCCCAGGAATTATTGGCCCAGATGGCGCCGCTGATAATCATGACTGTAAGGCAGATGAAACCGAAGACCACCAGTCGATAACCATAATCATCAAGCACCGCTGCCGAGGGCAACCGGGCGAGGAAGTTGTTTTCCTCTTCCTGCCGCCGAGTTTGTTTGAGCAGAAAAAATACCGCCATGGCCACCGCCACCAGCAGGGCAGCCACAGCAAGTTTGGCAAAAACAACATGCACCGCCAGCCAGGCACTTTGCAGCGTCGGAGGAAGCGATTTTGCCTCCCGCGAGCCCAGCAAGGCAAAACCCATCATTAAAAAGGCCAAGGGCAGGGTCAGCGCACCCAGATTGGCAAAGTTACGCTGCCGCCACTCGAGCAAAACGAAGAAAAGTACCGCCATCCAAGCGGTGGAAGACAAAATTTCATAGGTGCTGATGTATGGGCCATGTCCCACTTGGTACCAGCGAATGCCGAGTGTGAGGGAATGCAGGGCAAGGCCCGTTATGGCCAGCAATCTGCCGATTTTTTTGTGGTTCGGCTTGTTAAAGGCAAGACCCGAGATATAGCCGAGGGAACTCGCCACATATGTTGCAAGGGCAAACCAGTAAAAGAGGAATTCGCCCATCATTGCATGCCCATTTCCGTCTGTAATGCAAGCATCTCAGTCTCAAACCGCTCACGGAACGACGCCCTGAATCTTTCCGTTGTGGCTGAGACGACGATACGCTCTCCGTTTTCATCTTTTTGCACGACAGCCCAATACTGCTCCGGCACCCAAAAAAAGGTGATGATCAGTCCGAAGACCAGCAACGCAAATCCTCCGAAGATCAACGGCACACCATAATCGCGGGCCGCGAAAAAAGAGGTGAATGGGGTAAGGGACACAAAACGCAGGGTTACGCCCTCAACCTCAAGGCTTGCGCCGCCAAAAAGCACCCCATAAAAAATACGGTGCGCCCCTGCAACCGTAACTTTGAGCAAACTGACCTTGTTTTTATGTTGTGCTCCCAATCCTTCAAGTCCCTTGATGGTGCCGACCATATCGGTGAACAACTCCAGGTCCAAAGCCAGGCTGGTGCCGGGGAATTGCACCCGGCTGATCATGGGCTCATCCGGGTGTGCCGGAAGAAAAAATTTTACCCGGCCCTGCGCCTTGGTGCCGACCGCATCGATGGCTTCAAGCCCGGCGATGAATCCGGTTTTTGATCCTTGATAGATGTCCACGCCGTCTACCCGGAGCGGGGAGTTGATTGCCAGATACCGTGTTCCCAAGGGTGTTCCCTGTTCGGTGAAAATGCTTACTGTGCTTGCATTTTGTTTCAGCGCCCCGGGCTTCCAGTAAGAGAGATCAATGGCATCGAGCCGAAGCTGGAATTTTTTGTCACCGCTGAAAAGAATCGGCGGCGCGGTAACAGCCCCATAGTTCCCCCTTGATTCCACAAAAGTCTCGCCTATGGCAAGATCGAAGACGCCGGCATAGCGGGTGAGCACGCTGAGAAGGGCACCGGCGAGGATGACCAGAAAGGTCAGATGAAACAGCAGCACCCCCCAGCGTCCCAGTCCTCTCTTGATGCCGTACAGTCGGGACTCGGATGCTGAACTCTCCCTGGTAATGTTGAGCCGCTTTTTTTCAAAAAAAGTCGTGAGAAGCGGTTCCCCGCCGGCAGGGATAAAAAAAACGGCGCTGATCGGCATGGCCTGGACTGCTTCAAGACTGCGTACCCCGCCAAGGCCATGGGATTTGGCCCTGATCCGCTTCGTCATGCTGATGGTTGCCAGCGTGAGATTGACAACGAGCAGAGCGAGCAATCCGTACATGGGTATGACGAGAAGATTCGGGGAATTCAGGCCCATCGCGTTGAGCGCGGTGATGAACCATGGCGGGTTTTCCAGATAAACAAATTTTTGGGCGATAATGGCCCGTTGCGCCACCAGCAGGCAAAAAAGGAGCAGCAACAGAAAGGAAACGCGCAGGCTGCCCAGCAGAGTAAAGATTTTTTCAGAGTATTTTTTGGTGTTTTTCATGGAACCGTAGGGCCTTGAGCAGGGCAAAAAAGGGGGGCTGGGTGTCACCATCCAGCCCCTGTTGCTCGTTTCATCGGCAGGAGAATTTTAAGTGCAGCTCGGAATCACCCACGATTGGTGCTGGGGCCATTGGCCGGAGGTCGTGTTGTCAACCTCCTCCCGAAAGATTGCCGGATTCAGGAGATGCTGGCGCTGATTCGCGGTGCCGACCCCGGTCTGGCCATGGGGGCTGAGGAGATGGCAATCAACGCAGCGCCCTCCTTCACCGGCGGCTTTTTTACAATGCAGCTCATGGAGGGCCTTGCTGTTGTTTTTCATTCCTGAACTGGTGTCGGATGAACTTATAAAGGGGTTGCGGTCATGGCAGTTGAAACACCAGGCGTTGTTCCGGTCCGCTGTGGGCCCCCAAACCGTATAGGTGCTTCCTGCGGGCACCTTGAGAATTTTCGCCACAGAAGAGCCATGCGGCCCCTTCGGGGTGAGGGACGTAGAGCTGTCCGCTCCGTGGCAGTCCGAGCAGCGCAGGGCCAGCACCCGCAAATTGGCGTCGGTGTAGCTGAAGCTGGTGCGCGGCATCATGACGGGCGCGGAGGCAAGGTTGAACTTGGCGGTATAATAAATGCCTTTGCCGCTTCCGCTGTTCGGGGTGTACGTTGCCAGCTTATCTTTTTCCACCCAATGAAAGCTGTCGTTGGCCGGATTAAACTGCGCGGCAGTGAGGCGGGAAGTCGCTGTCCAGTTGCTGTGGCACTTGAAGCATACCTTGTATTGCTGGTCCCGGTCCGTCACCGTTACAAAGGTAAAGTTCGGCAGGCTTCCGGCGCTCCCGTTGGTAGGATTGACCCCGGTCACATTCAAGACAGGGTTGGCGGCGGTGGCGGCATGGGGATTATGGCAGTCGGTGCATTCGGCATGGCGATAGGCGCCGGTAAAATCAGCAGAGGTGTTCTCCCACGGGCGGTGTATGCCTTCGGATGCCGGGTCCGTAAGTTTCGGATGTTTGTTGGATTTTTGATACTGGCTTTTAATGTCTGTTTTCGCAGGTCCGCCCACGTCATGGCATTCAAAGCATAGATTTTCCTCGTTGGCAAAAACAGCGTACGGTGACGCAGCGCCGGTGACCGGGTTCGGCTCAATTCCAGCCAAACTCGCATGCTGCTCATGGCAATGGGCGCAATTGCCTTTGGAAAAAGTGGTGTATTTGGTGTCGATACTGGAGCGGTCTACGCCGGTGCCGGCGTTTCCGTGGGAGGAATTACGATAATCGCCGCCGAATGCGGAGAGCGGGAAACACCAAATGATAAAAAACGCGAGAAAACGTATCCCGAGAAGTTGCCCTCGGGAAAGCATACCATGGCCCAATTGTGACATTATTACCCCCTCCTCGCTGTTGCTGTCGCATACTATCTTAAATATATAGAAGTGCGGGAAGATGAATGCAAGGAATAACGCGTTGCGATGAGTATTTAATGTACCATGCCTGAAGAATCTTTCGTAAGGAAATGGTGGCATGGCTGGGCAGTTGCCGATGCAGGATACGGCTTTTCGAGGGCTGCATCCAGAGCTTGTTCGGATACAACCCGGAGCAAAGGATGGACAGGCTTCAGGCGATACAGCGCTAGGATTCCGGTCTCAGCTTGTGCCCATGTAGCGGCGCATCCGGATATTCATCAAGAGGCCGAGTCCGGCGAGATTGGTCAGCAGCGAAGAACCGCCATAGCTGAAAAGGGGCAACGGCACTCCCACAACGGGGAGCAGCCCCATGACCATGGCCAGGTTGATGAACGCCTGCCAGAAAATGAGCGAGACCACGCCGAATGCGAGCAACACTCCGAATTTGTCCCGGGCGGAGATGGCAATGTTCAACCCCCAGAGGATCATGAAAAAATAGCAGAGCAAAAGAACCACCGAGCCCATGAAGCCCCACTCCTCGGCCCAGACGGAAAAGGCGAAGTCGGTGTGGCGTTCCGGCAGGAAATCGAGCTGCCCTTGCGTCCCTTGCATAAAACCTTTGCCGAAGATCAAGCCGCTGCCCACGGCGATTTTTGACTGAATGATGTGGTACCCGGTGCCCAGCGGGTCGTTTTCCGGATTCAGGAAGGTTTCCACCCGCTGGCGCTGGTATGGCTTCAGGAAGAATTTCCAGGCGATGGGAATGGCGGAAAGCCCGCCGCATAACAGGGTTGCCAGAGTGGTCCAGCGGAGTTTGACAAACAGGGTCATGGAAGCAAAGATGAACCCCAGCAGAAGCCCGGTGCCGAGATCGGGCTGTTTGGCGATGAGAATAAAAGGCACGCCGGTCAGCAGGGCCGGAACAACCAGATCAAGCAGGGTGAATCCTTTTCCTGTTTCCTTGCGGTAATAGTAGCTGGCAAGGGTGATGACCAGGACGAGTTTGGCCGGCTCCGAAGGCTGGAGGCGAAAAAAACCGAGATCGATCCAGCGTTGGGCGCCGCCAATGGTTTTGCCGAAGGCGAGAGCGAAAAGCAGTAAAAGAATCATCGCGATATACAGCGGATAATTCAGGGTGAGCAGCACCCGGTAATCGATGCTGACGATGAGCAGGGCGATGCCTGCGCCCATCAGGTAATAGGTGAGTTCCCTGATGTAAAGAGGGGTGCCGACCTTGGTGTAGAGATGGGTTGAACTGTAGATGTTGGCCAGGCCGATGAGGGCGACAACGAACACGGCCACAATCAGGACCCAGTCGAAATTAAGAAGCAGTCGGCGGTCAAAGCGTAGCATGATTATTCTTCCTTTTCATCCTTGGCAATGGGGGGTGTCTCTGCTGTCTCTTTTGGTATGCCGTTCTTGAGCTCGAAATAGCGCTTGTACACGGCCCTGGCCACGGGTCCGGCCGCGGAGCCCCCATGCTGGCCGTGCTCCACCAGGACAGTCACGGCGATCTCCGGTTTTTCCGCAGGGGCGAACGAGGTGAACCAGGCGTGGTCGCGATATTTGTAGGGAATGTTCTTCTCGCTCATGCCCTCGACATGGGTGAGACCCACCACCTGAGCGGTTCCGGTCTTGCCGCCGATGAGCACATCCGGGAGTTTCACCACCTTGGCGGTTCCGCCCGGCGAATTCACCACCCCGACCAGAGCCTCTTTTATGAGAGCAAGCGAATGGGCGGAGCCAAGGATTTTTCCCTCGCTGGTCGGGGCAAAGGTTTTCAGTATTTTCCCGTCGGGAGCCGTGATGCTGTGCACAATCTGGGGCCGGTAGAGGGTGCCGCCGTTGACCACGGCGGCTGTCATCCGGCAGACCTGCAGGGGAGTGGTAAGCACATATCCCTGGCCTATGGCAACGGAGAGGGTTTCCCCGTCCTGCCATTTTTGTTTGTAGCGCTGCTGTTTCCAGGCAGAGGAGGGAATGATCCCTGCTTTCTCATGTTCAATTTCTATGCCGGATTTTCTCCCCATGCCGAGGCTGGTAGCGTATTTGGCAATGTTGTCAACTCCCAGCCGCATTCCGACCGAATAAAAATAGACATCGCACGATTCAATCAACGCCCGCTGGAAATCCACCGTGCCGTGGCCGCCTTTCTTCCAGCAGCCGTACCTCCGGTTGCCGAAGTTCAGGGCGCCGCCGCAGAAAAAAGATGCGTCAGGGGTGATAACCCCTTCGGAAATGGCTGCCAGGGCGGTGACGATTTTGAAGGTGGAGCCGGGTGGATATTGTCCTTGTATGGTTTTGTTCAGCAAGGGGTTGAGCGGGTTGTTGAGCAGTTTATTCCAGGCGGTTGACGAAATTCCGCCGACAAATTCCTGGAGATGCAGGGGAGGAGTGCTGCACATGACCAGCAGATTGCCGGTGTTCACTTCCATGACCACAACGGCCCCGGCCTTGTCAGCCATGGCTTCTTCCGCGGCACGCTGCAGTTCGATGTCAAGGGTCAGTTGCAGGTCGTTGCCGGGATAGGGATCCTGTAACTGCATCTGGCGCTGTTCAAAGCCGTGGACGTCAACTTCCAGGTAGTTGCGGCCTTTTTCGCCCTTGAGGTATTCTTCGAAGATTTTCTCAACGCCTTGCTTGCCGATCTGATCACCGCTCTGGTACTTGGCATACCTGCTTTGCGCCAGTTCGGCCGGGCTTATTTCTCCAAGGTAGCCGACAAAATGGGAGGCGAAATCACCGTAGAGATAATCGCGGGAGGGCATGACCTCGATACGGACCCCGGGAAGCGACAGGTGCTTGTTTTCGATGGCCGCCAAGGTTTCCCAGTCGATGTCTTCCTTGAGCCTGGTGGGCATGTAGCGGGGGTTTTCGGTGCCGGCCCGGATTCTGTCCAGCAGCACGGAGATGTCTTCGTTGAGGATTCTGGCGAGATCCTTTATGACCGCATCAGGGTTGGGCGCGTCCTCCCGGCTCCAGACCACGTTGAAGCGGGGCCGGTTGGTGATGATGGGCTGACCGTTTCGATCCAGGATATTGCCTCGGGGGGCTGCGATCTCCTGGATGCGGATGCGGTTGATCTCTGAAAGTTTCGCGTACTCGTCGCCGCGGTATATCTGCAGATACCAGAGTCTGGTCAAGAGCAGGGCGGCGGAAAAAATGATCAGGGCCATGGCGATATCAATCCGCTTTTTGAGCATCTTGAGTTCGGCCGGATCAATTTTGTTTATTTTGGCAAGAGGACGTGGAGTCATGTTTTTTTAAAGGGATGCGTACTACATCCGATAGCGGTTGCCGGTTTTGCTGCGACGAAACGGGTTGTTTGCATTTCTGCTGTCAAAAACCGTGGTGAGCCAATGAAAAAAATTGAAAAACGGGATACAGATGACAGCGAGAATAAGAACCTGCAGGATTTCATTGCCCCAGGCCCAATACAGCCTGCTTTCCGGCGAGAGGATTGAGGTAAAGACAAAGATGCTGCTCGCGGTAAAAAGATAACTTAAGGCAACCAACGGAATTTGATGAATGGACTCATTGATGGCCAGATGTCTGGAAACGACCTGCAGGACGAAAAAGAGTACAAGATAGATCACCGGGTGGAGGCCGAGAAATACACCGGAAAAAATATCCATGATCAGGCCGAACAGCAAGGCCAGCACCGCGCCTTTGTAAATATCAAGGTATGTGCCGAGAAACACGATAAACAAAAATATAAGATTGGGGCGGCCAAACCATTCAGGCAGGGCATGAAGCAGAGTAGTCTGCAGAATGAGAAGGATGGTCCCTGAGAGAAAAAGAAAACTTAGAACCATTGAGCCGTGGCCTGGGCTGAGGTTGCATGATGGAATGGACGAGGCCGCACCTGAGGGAATTGTGCGGTTTCAGGATGCCGCATCATATCCTGCATGGCGTGGTACGTTATTTCCGGCAAAGGATGCTGCATTATTTGGCCAACGGATCCTTCTTCATGACGATAATCAGATATTCGAGCTGGGAAAAATCCGCAGCGGGTTCTATCTCAATTTCCTGAAACATTCCCCTTCCTGATTTTTCGACCTTTGAAACAGTGCCGATGGGCACGCCTTTCGGGAAAACCCCTCCGATCCCGGAGGTGACGATTTTATCGCCTTTCGTCACTTCGTTGTTTTTGAGCACATACTCCATGTGGAATCCGGCTCCGCCTCCTTTGACGATTCCCTGAACCCTGGTTTCCTGCACCAGGGCATCAAGGGCGCTGTTGGGATCGGTTGCCAGCAGGATCTTGGCAAAATGAGGGGAGGTGTTTGTGACCTGGCCCACAACGCCCTCAACAGTAACGGCAGGCATCCCGGCCTGGACACCATCGCTGCTGCCCCGGTCGATAATTATGGTCTTGAACCACTGGGAGGGGTCCATCCCGATAATTTCCGCGGTAAGGGTGGGAGCCGGGAGGGTTTCTTTCATTTCGAGAAGTTTGGCCAGTCGGACATTGGTTGCCACGGCTTCCCGGTATTCGTTGTTGACCGCCTTGTGTTTCTGAAGTTCTTCCCGCAGGCGGGCGTTTTCCTCTCTGACATTGATCAGCGCGGTATAGTTGCGCCAACCATTTTTGAAGCTCCCGGTTACGCGGGTTATGCCGTACTGGGCAGTACCGATGATTTCAAGGGCTAATTTATGAGGAGCGTTAAACTCCTGGCGGCCCACCGTGGAAACAATCAGAATAATGAACAGGGTGAGGAGAAGGCCGAAGAAAAGAAAGAGTCTGATCTGTCTGGCTCGTTTGTTTTTTTTCCTCATTACAGACTCTGAAAATAGTTGTCTACAGCCATGGTTTTCTCAAAACTAAAGAGAGGAAAGAAGCGCCTGGAGCTTTTGTGTAACCCAAAAAAACAGGTAACGGCCTGGGGTGTTCCGCCTCAGGTGGTCATGACCTCTTTGAGGATATCGATGTTTTCAAGAGCCTTGCCTGAGCCGAGCACCACTGAGGAAAGAGGATCTTCCGCGATAATGATGGGCAGCCCCGTCTCTTCGGAGAGTCTCTTGTCAAGATTGCGCAGCAAGGCGCCGCCGCCGGTGAGAACGATACCCTGATCGACAATATCGGCGGAAAGTTCAGGCGGGGTGAGTTCGAGGGCCATCTTGACCGCCTCGATTATGGCGTCAACCTGTTCGGTGATCGCGGTGCGGATTTCTTCCGAGCTGATGGTCAGGGTTTTCGGTACGCCGGAAACAAGATCGCGCCCCTTGACCTCCATGGTGTCATACGGAGGTTCGGGCATGACATCGCCAATGGTTGTTTTGATGACCTCGGCGGTGTGCTCTCCGATTGCAAGATTATGTTTGCGCTTGATGTAATGGAGAATGGCTTCGTCCATTTTATCGCCGGCCACCCGCAGGGAGCTGGCATATACAATGCCAGCCAGGGAAATCACGGCGACTTCGGTGGTGCCTCCGCCGATATCGACAACCATGTTGGCGGTTGGCTCGGTGATGGGCAACCCTGCGCCGATGGCCGCTGCCATAGGTTCCTCGATGAGATATACTTCGCGGGCGCCCGCTGATTCCGCAGATTCCTTGACCGCCCTTTTTTCAACCTGGGTGATTCCGGAGGGGACGCTGATGATGATGCGGGGGTGCACCAGGGTGCGGCGATTGTGGACCTTATTAATGAAGTAGCGCAGCATGGCCTCGGTAACTTCAAAGTCGGCGATGACGCCGTCCTTGATCGGCCGGACCGCGACAATATTGCCCGGGGTGCGGCCCAGCATCATTTTCGCCTCTTTGCCGACGGCCAGGACCTTGTTGGTCCGCGCATCCTTGCGGATTGCAACAACCGAGGGCTCTCGCAAAACAATACCTTTGCCTTTTACGAATACCAGAGTGTTGGCAGTTCCCAGGTCAATGGCCAGATCGTTGGAGAGCCATCCGAACAGCGAGTCAAAGGGCGAGAACATAATGCAGTTACCTCTACGTTTTATTAGAATGCCTTTAATTTACAGAGAGTTATGGCCATTGAAGAAAATCTTACAGACTGTAACAGACTCATTTGGCCTTGGCAAGAAAAATGGCAGGGATTTTCGTGGAGAAAACGCTTGACATGCAATACGGCGGATGGTATTTGAACCAGCGTGTCTGGCGGGTTTTCGTTGCCCGGCGCGTCATGATAATGTGGGGCTATAGCTCAGCTGGGAGAGCGCTTGAATGGCATTCAAGAGGTCAGCGGTTCGATCCCGCTTAGCTCCACCACTCTTTTGCAAACGCACCTTTGGGGATGGCTTAACCGGTTTTTCTCAACAGGTCAGCCTCTGCCAGCCTTAAGAATTGGCCTTCTTCGTGTATGGCAGAGGTTTTTTCTTGTCGTTTTCCCCCTTGAAACTGTTTTCCCGAGAAGTCTATGACGCATTCAGCTAAAAATCCCGAGCCCGCTTTGAAGCCTGTTTCCGAGGATGCTATCCTGAAGGTGTCCAAGGAGATCGTGGTGAAATTTATCGAGGTGGGTCGGCTTGCTCCCGGCAATTTTGATGAAATGTTTCGCGCCATCTACCAGTCGGTGCGGGATACCGTCAGGTCCTGATCGTGTCTGTCCCTCCGGCGGGGCTTAATCCCGCCCTCAACTGTTTTCCTGAAAACATCAGGCATATTCACCTCATGGGTATTTGCGGCACCGGGGTGGGCGCATTGGCCGGCATGCTGAAAAGCGCGGGATTTGAAGTGACGGGCTCGGACCAGCACGTCTATCCCCCCATGAGCGATTTTCTTGCCGGTCAATCCATTGTTGTGCAGTCCGGTTATTCCCCTGATAATCTTGAGCCGCGTCCTGATCTGGTGGTGGTCGGAAACGTCATCCGGCGGGAAAATCCCGAAGCGCTGGCCCTGGCCGAGCGCGCAATTCCGTATGTCTCTTTCCCGCAGGCGCTGAGTCATTTTTTTATCCGCGACAAGGTCTCACTTGTTGTTGCCGGCACCCACGGCAAGACCACGACATCCTCCCTCCTGGCAAGTCTTCTTAAAGAGGTCGGCGCGGAGCCGAGTTTCATGATCGGCGGTTTGGTGCAGGCTTTCGGCCGGAATTTTAATGTGACGGATGGAAAGTATTTTGTCGCCGAAGGCGATGAGTACGACACGGCCTTTTTCGACAAGGGGCCGAAATTTCTCCATTACCGCTCGCGGATTGCCATTCTTACCAGCATCGAGTTTGACCACGCCGATATATATTCGGATATTGAGGCCATCAAGGTGTCCTTTGCCAAGCTTGTTGCCGGTATGCCTCCTGACGGGTTTCTGGTTGCATGCTGGGATGACCCCATAGTTCGGGAGGTGTGCCGGGGAGCCAAGTGCACCGTTGTGACTTATGGGAGTTCCGAGGGCTGTGACTGGCAGGTGACCGAACTCAGTGTCAGCCCATCATTCACGTCGTTTCAGGTGAGCAGGGGCGGCGTTCCCTTCGGCGGCTACGAAAATGTGTTGCCCGGACGCCATAATGCCCTGAATGCCCTGGCTGTGATTGCGGTTCTCGATATTCTGGGCTTTGCCCGGCAGGACGTTGCCCTGGGTCTGCGAAAATTTCAAGGGGTGCGTCGACGGCAGGAAGTTCGCGGCGTGGCGCGGGGGGTGACGGTGATCGATGATTTCGCCCACCACCCGACTGCGGTTCGGGAGACCCTGGCCGCTCTTGCGGCTGCCTATGCCGGGCATCGCCTGGTTGCTGTTTTTGAGCCCCGGACCAACTCCAGCCGGCGCAAGGTCTTTCAGGAGGCGTATGCCTCGGCGTTTGATGCCGCAGCAGAGGTTCTGGTGCGGGAGCCGGCTCCCCTCACCAATATCCCGCTCGAAGAACAGTTTTCCTCTCGGCAGTTGGTGGAAAATTTGACAAGCCGCGGTTTGAGCGCCGGCTATTTTCCGACAACCGAAGAGGTTCTTTCCTATCTTGATGGCAGCGTCCGGCACGGCGATGTGGTGGCCATCATGTCCAATGGCGGTTTTGACAATATCCATCAGCGGCTTCTTGAGTTGCTGGCTCGGAATTGCGCCGCATCGAAATGAAAAACGCATAATTTTTTCCAGTTTCAGCTCTCATGTGAATCCCCTTCAAATTGTATCGGCTCTTTTTTCGCATGGGTGTCGAACCGGCATAATTACAAAAAAAAACGACAAAAAAAGAGCTGAATAGGTAGTTGTCGCCACGGTATTTATACCTTGGCTAACAGTTTGAATTTGCGGAGTATTTCCTCGGATTGGCACACCATGTACGATGAAAAAGCAAGTGCGATGTGCTGCTTTTAACCCCCTGAAAAAATGAGAAAAAAAGCCATTTACCTCTTCATTTTTTCTGGAAGATCTTTTCCTGAATGATCATTCAGTATTTGCTTGACATCAATTTTTGATAGGGCTATTTAGGTCGGAAGCCTTTCGCATAATGCGCTTCAACATAAGGAGCATACAGTCGTGGAACAGCAGGCAACTCTCGATATTCTCTATGTGGCAGCCTTTTTCTTGGGCGGCCTTGGTTTTGCGGTGGGTCCGTTCATCATCGCCCTCCTTCTTGCCCCCCGATCCACCAGAAACACCAAGGAGAAAACAAAACAACTCATTGAATGCGGCATGGAGCCCATCGGCGATGCCTGGATTCGTTTTGGTATTGTTTATTATCTCTATGCCCTGATGTTTGTGGCTTTTGCCGTGGACATCCTTTTTCTGTTCCCTGTGGCGCTCATTTACAACAGGGCAGGGCAGGCCGGGATCGATGTCGGCGATCTCCGGGCTTTTGTCGAGATCCTGATCTTTGTCGGAATCCTGTCATTGATAATCATCTATGCTTGGAAAAAGGGAGTGTTCAAGTGGGAACGCAAAATATACAACCAGCGATAGTTCAGTTTGCCCAGCTTGACAAACTGCTTGCCTTGGGAAGAGCCAATTCCCTCTGGCCCATGACCTTCGGTCTTGCCTGCTGCGCCATTGAAATGATGGCCACCGGCGCGTCCCGCTTTGATCTGGCCCGGTTTGGCGCCGAAGTGTTCCGGCCCTCCCCCAGGCAATGCGATGTGATGATTGTTGCCGGCACCATCAGCAAAAAAATGGCTCCTGCCGTGGAAACCCTCTACGACCAGATGCCGGAGCCAAAATGGGTCATCGCCATGGGCAATTGCGCCATCTCCGGCGGGCCGTTTGTGTTCGACGGGCAGTACGGCATTGTCGAAGGCGCTGACAAGCTTTTTCCTGTGGATGTTTTTATCCCCGGATGTCCGCCGCGTCCTGAGGCGTTGATCGAAGGGATTCTGGAGCTTGAGGAAAAAGTGACGGGCTCCCGCAGATGGCCACGAGTGGAGGTGGGTTGACGATGAATTGTGGTGCGATCAAACAGAAACTGGCCGCCAGTGGGGCGCAGGCGGTAACCGAAACGGAGTATGCCCGCAAAGGGTTTGCTCTGGACGTACAGGTTGCCCCGGAACAGCTTGTTGCCGCAGTCTCGGTGCTGGACGCGGAAGGCTTTTTCATTGAGGCTGTCACCGGCGTGGATTGGCTGGGTGAGCAGGCGGCCTTGCGCAAGGAAGCCGAGGCAAAGGCTGCGGCAGAAGCAAAGGCTAAGGCAGATGCTGCCGCAGCAGCCGGCGAAGAAGTACCCGCCGCCGCGCCGCCCGCCGAACAGGGCGAGCTTGCTGAAGATGTGCTGGAAGCGGTATATGACTTCAATCATTACGATGGGTTGTGCCGGGTAACGGTCAGGACCAGGGTTCCCCGCAGCAAGCCGGAGGTTCCCACCATTTCGCAGATCTATCCCGGGGCCGACTGGCATGAGCGGGAAACCCACGATTTCTTCGGCATCATTTTTGTCGGGCACCCCTACCTCGTACCGTTGCTGTTGCCGGAAGACGCCGATTATCATCCATTGCTGAAGGATTTTCGCCCATGAGCGCCTTTGCCAAAAGTGAAGCCAACGAAACATTTGTCCTAAACCTTGGCCCGCAGCATCCTGCCACGCATGGAGTTCTGCGTGTCAAGCTGACCATGGACGGGGAGTATATCGTCGAGGCGGAGCCGGTCCTGGGCTATATCCACCGTATGCACGAGAAGATGGGAGAGAACCGGACCTGGGCCCAGTTCCTTCCCAACACCGGCCGGATGGATTATCTCCACGCCCTTGCCTACAACCATGGCTATGTTTCCGTGGTGGAAAGGGCTGCAGGCATTGAGGTGCCGGAGCGGGCGGAGTATTTGCGGGTGATTACCGCCGAGTTGAACAGGGTTTCCAGCCATCTCCTCTGGTTCGGCGCTTTTATTCTGGATCTTGGCGGTTTTTCCCCGTTGCTCTATGCTTTTGACGACAGAGAGCATATCCTCGACCTGTTGGAATCGGTCACCGGTTCACGCCTCACCTATTGCTATTTCCGCTTCGGCGGCGTCTACAACGACATTGACGATAATTTTGTCCCCGGGACCAGAGCCTTTATCAAGCGTTTGCGCGAGCGGATGCCCATGTACCACAATCTGGTCACCAAGAATATCATTCTGATGAAACGGCTCCAGGAAGTCGGGCCGATTTCCGCGGAGATGTGCCGCAAATACGGGGCAACCGGGCCGGTTTGCCGTGGGTCCGGCATCAACTTTGATGTGCGCAAGCATGAGCCATACTCCGTTTACCCGGAGTTTGACTTCGATGTGCCGGTCTACGACCAGTGTGATTCCATGGCCCGTTATATGGTGCGCATGGACGAGATAGAGCAGAGTCTGCGAATTATTGAGCAGGGACTGGATAAGCTGCCGGAAGGGCCGGTCATGGCTGAGAAGGTTCCCAAGATCATCAAGCCTGCCAAGGGCGATTACTATCATGCCGTGGAAACGGCGCGCGGTTCGTTTGGTGTGCGGGTGGTCAGCGATGGGAGCAACACCCCCTATCGATTGAAATTGCGTTCCCCGACCTTTTCCAATTTGAGCCTTTTTGGCGAGGCCTGCCAGGGCATGTTATTGCCCGACGCCCTCGCCCTGATGGGAAGCCTTGATCTGGTCATTCCCGAGATAGACAGGTAAGGAGCTTCGTTATGCATGTGGATCCTGAAATAATAAGGCTGCTGGCGTTCCTGGTGGGTGTGATCGCCTTTGCCGCCCTGAATGCCGCCTATCTGGTCTGGCTGGAACGGAAAGAGGCCGCGCATATCCAGCGGAGGATCGGACCCAAGGAAGTAGGACCCTTTGGACTGCTCCAGCCGCTGGTTGACGGTATCAAGTTGATGACCAAGCAGCTCATTGTCCCGGCCGGAGTCGATCCTGTCCTGTTCAAGATTGCCCCGATTCTGGTTATGGTCCCGGCGATCATGAGCTTTGTTACCATTCCATTCAGCGAAACGCTGGTGGCGAGAAACCTTGATATCGGCTTACTCGTCATCTTTGCCTTTGCCTCGGTGAACGTTCTCGGTCTTCTCCTGGGAGCCTGGGGATCGCGGAACAAATACGCGGTAATCTCAGCCGCCCGTGTCGTTTCCCAGAATGTTGCCTATGAGATTCCCATGCTGGTAACGGTGGTGACTCTGGTAATGATCACCGGCACCATGAATCTCCATAATATCGTGACGCAGCAGCTGGGCGGTTTCTGGAACTGGAACCTCCTCAACCTTTCGGCAAGCCCGCTGATGCCGGTGGCCTTCCTGATCTTCTTTGTCTGCATGCTGGCGGAGACCAACCGGGCGCCTTTCGATATGGCCGAGGCTGAGAGCGAACTGGTTGCCGGCGCTTTTACCGAGTATTCGGGCATGGGCTTCGGTGTCTTTTTCATGGGCGAGTATGCCAATATCGTCATCGGCGCCAGTGTGGCAACTATTCTTTTTCTGGGCGGATGGGATTGTCCTTTGGGCCTTTTCCCCGGGGTGCACTGGTTCCTGATCAAGATGTACTTTTTGATCTTCACCGTCATCTGGATCCGTTGGACCTATCCGAGAACAACTTTTTACGGGCTGCTCAATCTTTCCTGGAAGATTTTGATCCCGATCTCATTTTTTAACCTGATTCTTACCAGTGCCATGTTGAAGGTGTTTTAACCATGATCGACTATCTCAGAGAGATTATCAGCGGGACCTGGAGCCTGTTCGTCGGCCTGGGGATTACCATCAGGTATTTTTTCCAGCCGGTGGTGACGGTGCAGTATCCCCATGAGACTTTGCCCATGACCCCACGCTTCCGGGGACATATCGAGCTGACGAAAGACGTGGAAAGCGGCGAGACCAAGTGCATTGTCTGCGGCATGTGCCAGAAGGCCTGTCCTTCCAACTGCATCACGGTGAATGGTGAAAAGCGGGAAGGCGTGAAGGGGAAGGTGCTCACCGAGTACACCCTGGACTTTACCAAATGCAGCTTGTGCGGGCTTTGTGTCGAAAGCTGTCCGACCGAGGCAATCACTTTTTCCAAGGATTACAATCTCGCGGGCCTCACAAAGGAAGCGTACATCTTTGATCTCAAAAAACGTTTGGAGGCAAAGAACTGATGATGTCCCTGTTCACGCTTGAAGGTCTGTCCGGCCTTTTGTTCCTGGGTTTTATCGGCCTGACTCTGTCCGGCGCCCTGATTGCCACCTCCGCCCGCAGTCTGATCCGCAGTGTGGCAGGCTTGGCCCTGTGCTTTCTCGGGGTGGCCGGGCTCTACTACTATCTCAACAGCCCATTTGTCGCCCTGATGCAGATTCTTATCTATGTCGGCGCCGTCTGCGTGACCATTATTTTTGCGGTCATGCTGGCCGAGTCTTCCGAACTCAAGCAGATCACTCGCCGTAACAGACTGGTCGGGCCCTTGTCCTTTCTGGCCAGCGGTTTGTTGATTTGGGCTCTGGCCGGACTGGCATTGAAAACAGAATGGAGTCCAGCCTCCTGTCTGGTGAACCGCGGGACGGTTGAGGATCTTGGTCAGTCTTTGCTCACCACTTACAGCATGAGCTTCGAATTGATTTCCGTTGTTTTGCTGGTGGCGGTGGTCGGCTCGCTGGTGCTGGCCCGGGCCGGGAGGGATAAATAATGAACATTCTTGAACTCAGCGCCAACCTGCAGACCTATCTGGTGATCGGCGCCATGCTTTTCGGCATTGGCTTCTATGGTCTGGTGCAGCGGCAGACCTTTATCGGGATGTTGATCTCCGCGGAATTGATCTTGAGCGGGGCTTCCCTCAATTTCATGGCTTTTAACCGATTTCTGGCGCCCGATCCCACTGTGGGCCAGATTTTCACCCTGTTCATCATGGCAATTGCCGCTGCAGAAGCGGCCATTGCCTTGAGCATAATTATCGCCGTCTATCGGAACTACAAATCCATCGACACCGAAGATGTCATGGATCTGCAAGGTTAGAGAGGAAAGGAATAAGGGACATGGATACAATCGTTTCCGTAAAACCGCTGCTCGCCATACTCGCGGCCCTGGCCGGGGCCGTTTTCGTGATGATGTCCGGACGCAAGCCCAATGTCAGGGAGTCGTGGTCCTTTGTCGCGGCGGTAACGATGTTCGGGATCATCGCCTCGATGATCACCACCGTTGCTCCGGCTCCCCTTGGCGCGGGCAAGACCATTGTCTACCAGATGTTCAAAATCCTCCCGGGTGTCTCCGTCACCCTGAGGGTTGACGCCTTTTCCATGATTTTTGCCGTGGTAGCTTCTTTCCTCTGGATGCTGGCTGTGTTCTATTCAGCTGGTTATATGCGGGGATTGCACGAACATGCCCAGACCCGGTTCAACGCCTGTTTTGCCCTGTCCCTGTTCGGCGCCATCGGCGTTGCTTTTTCGGACAATCTTTTTACCCTGTATCTTTTCTACGAGATCGTCAGTATCTGCACCTACCCGCTGGTTGCCCATCACCAGGATGAGGAGGGGTACGAGGGCGCCAAGAAGTATATCGTTTATCTGACCACCACGGCCAAAGGCTTGGTGTTGCCGGCCATGATCCTTATCTATGTGCTCACCGGCACCCTTGATTTTGCCGACAATATCCGCACCGGTATTTTCTCCGGCGGCACAGTCGACGCCCATGGCACCTTAGTCACAATACTGTATATTTTCTGTCTCCTGGGTTTTGCCAAGAACGGCATTATGCCGTTCCATAACTGGCTTCCAGGCGCCATGGTGGCCCCGACTCCGGTCTCCGCGCTGCTCCATGCCGTGGCCGTGGTCAAGGTCGGTGTGTTCTGCACAACCCGGGTCATGCTCTATGTCTTCGGCACCGACCTGATGCATGGTCTGAATCTGGGCATTCCAACCGCCTATTTTGTTTCCTTCACCATCCTGGTGGCCTCGATCATCGCCCTGTCCAAGGATAACCTCAAGGCGCGGCTTGCCTATTCAACGGTGAGTCAACTCTCCTACATTATCCTCGGTGTTGCCCTTCTTACCCCCAGCGGTATTCAGGGCGGATTGGTGCATATCGCCAACCATGCTTTCTCCAAGATTACCCTCTTTTTCTGCGCCGGTGCCATCTATGTGGCAACCCACAAGAAATCGATCTCCGAAATGGGCGGCCTGGGCAGGACCATGCCTTTCACCTTTGCCGCTTTCGGTATTGCGTCTCTCAGTATGATCGGCGCACCCCCGGTAGCCGGCTTTGTCACGAAGTGGAAGCTTCTGGTCGGAACCATGGAAATGGAATCCCACTATATCGGCATACTGCTGGTGCTGCTTGCCAGCACCCTGCTGAATGTGGCCTATTTCGCCCCTGTGACCTATCGGGCCTTTTTTGGCAAGCGCCCGGAGGGCGAAGTCTACGAAGGGGTCAAGGAGGCGCCTCTGACCATGGTGGTGCCCATTATGATTGCCGCGATCATCTCGGTGATTATCGGCATCTACCCTGATTTTATGATGAACTTTGTCAAGGCGGTGACGGGATGATAGTAAAACTGATTGATTTTTTGCGTGACCGGCTGCAACTGGTCATCCGCTTGTCCTATGTCGGGCTGGCGCTTCTGGTTGCATGGGACGTTTTCTTTGTCTCCAAGGAGCATGCCCATACCGCAGTTGAGCATATACCGGGCTTTTGGGCTGCTTTCGGCTTTGTCGCCTGTGTGGTGATCATCATCGTTTCCAAATGGTATGGCCATCTGGGAATCATGACCCGTGAGGATTACTATGATAACTGATTTCTGGCTGCATCCAGCCCTGATACTCATTGTTGGTGCCTTTATCCTGCCGTTTCTGCCGAAATGGTTGAAACGCCCCTATCTGGTTATTGTCCCGACCCTGGCTTTTCTGTCGGTGCTGTCCATGCAAGGACAGCACGGCACCTTCGGGGTTGTGCGGTTTCTTGATTGGCATCTCACCTTTGGCAGGGTGGATGGCCTGAGTATGGTCTTCGCCTACATCATGACCCTGATGTGCATCATCGGCACCATCTACGGGCTGCATGTGGAAGAGGATTTTCAGCACGTCGCTGCCTGGCTGTATGTGGCCGGCTCTCTGGGGGTCATTTTCTGCGGCGACTATCTGGTGCTTTTTCTCTTCTGGGAGTTGATGGCCTTTGCTTCGGTCTTCCTGGTCTGGTTTCGCGGGCGCCGGGAGTCGCTGGCCGTCGGCTACCGGTATCTGCTGGTACATACCGCGGGCGGACTTGCCCTGCTGGCCGGGCTTGTTCTCCGCTATCAGGCAACCGGCGGCGATCTTTCTTTTGGTCCCATCGGCGTCGGCAGCCCGAGCCTGTCCACCTACTTGATTCTGATCGGCTTTCTTTTAAACGCGGCGGTGCCGCCGTTCCATGCCTGGCTGCCGGACGCATACGGAGAAGCGACCGTGAGCGGCGCAGTGTTCATGTGTGCCTTTACCACGAAAACCGCGGTTTATGCCCTGGCCCGAGCCTTTGCCGGGATGGATATCCTCATCCCGCTCGGGGTGTGCATGGCCCTCTATGGCGTGGTGTACGCGGTGCTTGAGAACGATACCCGTCGGCTGCTCGCGTACCATATCATCAGCCAGGTCGGGTACATGGTGGCCGGTGTCGGAATCGGCACAGAGCTTGCCATCAACGGCGCCTGCGCACACGCATTTGCGCATATCCTCTATAAAGGACTTTTGTTCATGGGCTGCGGCTCGGTTCTGCACATGACCGGCAAAAGCAAGTTCAGCGAATTGGGCGGGTTGTACAAGAAAATGCCGATGGCGTTTGTTTTTACCATGATCGGAGGGTTGTCCATTTCCGCCTTCCCGCTTTTTTCCGGTTTTGTCAGCAAAGCGATGATCGTGGCTGCGGGGTTCGAGGTCCACAATTACTGGGCCGCCTTTCTCCTGACCCTGGCCTCTGCCGGGACCTTTCTCCACACCGGCCTCAAGGTGCCGTATTTTATCTGGTTCGGCAAAAACAACTGCAGCCGGGAAACGTGGGACAAGGCTGCTGATCCGCCATGGAACATGCAGGTCGGCATGGGGATTGCCGCGTTTCTCTGTATTTTCATCGGCAGCTATACCCCGTATCTCTACAATATGTTGCCGTATCCGCAGATAGCCGCAGGGTATCATCCTTACAACACGTATCATCTCTCTGAGACGTTGCAGATTCTCCTGTTCACCGCGCTTGGGTTCTTCCTGCTCATCAAGAAGCTTGCCCCGGAGCCAAAGATCAGTATCGATTTGGACTGGTTCTATCGCATGGGCGGCCGGGGTTTTTACTGGCTTGCCAGAAAGCCCATTCAGTGGGCGGATAGTTGCGTCAGCGAAGGGTACCGTTACGTTGGCCTGATTCCGCTCATGACCACGGCGAAATTCTGGTCCTGGTTTGACTGGCACGCTATCGACGGCGTGGTTGACGGAGTGGCAAAAACGGTGCGCGGCATCGGCGGCGCTATGCGGCGAGTGCAGAGCGGTCAGCTGCAGTACAACATTTTTTATGCGGTATCTCTCGTCGCGGTCGCGCTCGTCATATACGTATTTGCTTAGGCCGTTGGAACAAATGATGTCGTCCGGATGCCGGAAAACTGCGAAAGCACCTCTTTCGCTGCTGTCGGCGGCGTAAGGAGTCGTACAATAAAAGGGCCTCATAGCACCGGTTATTTTGCAGCGGCTCTAATTTTTATTACTGAGGATGGTGGGAATGGACTTTTTGATAATGAATGATATGGGGTTTCCCATTCTGAGCGCCCTGATCTTTCTGCCTTTGGCCGGAGCCCTGATTTTGTTGTGTATTCCCGGCGATACAGCGGCCAAGAACTGGACGATGTTGGTGACCGTGATCACGGCGCTGGTTTCTCTGCCCCTCTACTGGAATTTTGATGCGACCACCGCCAAGTATCAGTTTGGCGAACATGCTTCCTGGATATCCGCCCTGAACATCAACTACACCTTGGGTCTTGACGGTATTTCGCTGTTGCTGGTTCTGATGACCACCCTGATCATGCCTCTGTGTGTCCTTGGTTCGTGGCGGTATATCGACAAGCGGGTCAAGGAATTCATGATTTGCCTGCTGCTCATGGAGACCTCCATGCTGGGCGTGTTCATGGCCCTTGATTTCATTCTCTTTTATCTGCTGTGGGAAGCAATGCTCATTCCCATGTATCTGCTGATCGCTGTTTGGGGCGGCCCCCGCAAGGTGTACGCTTCCATCAAGTTTTTTCTTTACACCCTGGCCGGCTCAGTGCTGCTGCTTGTTGCCATAATCGGCCTCTATCTTGATCAGGGAACCTTCAGTATTCCAGCCTTGATGGGGCAGGATTACTCCACCACCTTCCAGATTGTGGTCTTTCTTGCTTTCTTTCTGGCCTTTGCCATCAAAGTGCCGATGTTTCCGTTTCACACCTGGCTTCCTGCCGCTCATGTCGAAGCGCCCACCGCAGGCAGTGTCCTTCTGGCCTCGATTTTGCTGAAGATGGGCACCTATGGCTTTTTGCGTTTTTGTCTGCCTATAACCCCGGAAGCAACTTTGGCATTTGTTCCCTATATCCTGTGGCTTTCGGTGATAGGCATCTTGTACGGCGGGTTCACTGCCCTGGCCCAGCAGGATATGAAAAAACTGATTGCCTATTCCAGCGTCGGGCATATGGGGTTTGTCACTCTGGGGATTTTTGTCCTGAACCAGCAGGGTCTTGAGGGGGCGCTTCTGCAAATGATCAATCACGGTATCACCACCGGCGCCCTCTTTTTCTGTGTGGGAATGATCTATGAACGCACCCATAGCCGGGAACTGGATTCCGCGGCTGGACTCGGCAGGTACATGCCGGTGTATGTCAGTTTCCTGGCGTTTTTCTCGCTTTCATCCCTTGCCTTCCCGGGAACCAACAGTTTTGTCGGAGAATTCATGATTCTGGTCGGCGGCTTTACAAGCAACAAGGTTGTTGCCGCCTGTGCCATTCCGGGAGCGATCCTGGCAGCCGCGTACATGTTCCGCATGCTCCAGCGGGTGGTGTGGGGCAGGCCGGTAAATCCGGATCATTCAGGTATTTCCGACCTGAATATTCGGGAAATGGTCACCTTGGCGCCCCTGCTTTTCTTTGTTTTCTGGATCGGGTTGTCTCCGGAGCCATTTTTGAAGGTGATGCATGTGAGCGTTTCCCACCTCATTGAGCAGGTGGGGGGCGTCACGGGTGGCGAAGCCGTTTCTATTGCAAAGCTGATGATTCCGTAACGGAACTTTCTGTCGATTTTTAAGGAACTTACGCAAAGGATATAAAATGAAGCTCATGCTGTTTGCTCCAGAATTAGTTCTTCTGTTGGGGAGTCTGGTCCTTTTCCTGGTCAGCACCGGCAAGGTCGGCGGCCAAAAGGCTCGTGCCGTGACCTTGAGTCTGGCGTTGGTCAACGTTCTTGTCTGTTTGGTCTGTCTGCGTCAGGAGGGCAGCCTTTTTTTCGACGCATACCGGATTGATTTTTTCTCTCAGTTGATAAAATTGATAATTTCCGCGGGGTTTGCAGTTGTTCTGTTGTTCAGTTCGGAGCTGAAAGGAATCGACGATGAGGTCCGTCCCGAATACTATCTGTTTTTAACCCTGAGCACGCTGGGTCTTGTCATGCTGGTAAGCAGCGTGGAACTGCTCACCATGTTCATCGCTCTTGAGCTTTCGTCCTACTCCCTCTATCTTCTGGTTCCCATGCGGGATGACCGGACCGGATTGAGAATGCAGATGGAGTCGGCCATCAAGTATATCCTCTTCGGAGTCGTCGCCACCGGAGTGATGCTGTTTGGCATGAGTTATCTTTTTGGTCTCACCGGCACCACCTATCTGGTCGATCTTCTGCCGAGGCTCCATCAGATGATGAGCAGTCCCGCCGCACTCATTGCCATCGCCATGGTTCTGGGCGGCTTTTTCTTCAAGTTGGCGGTGTTCCCTTTCCATTCCTGGGTTCCGGATGTCTACCAGGGCGCCTCCAACGAAACAACCGCCTTTATCGCCTCGGTTCCGAAAGTCGCCGCCGTGGCCATGCTCATCCGTCTTACCGCAATGGCCACTCCCGAAGGGCAGGCTATTGTCACGCTGCTTATCGTCCTCTCGGTCTGTTCGATGTTTTACGGGAATCTTGTAGCTCTGGTTCAGACCGACATCAAAAGAATGCTCGGTTTTTCCGGCATAGCGCACGCCGGTTATGTCCTGCTGGGTCTTGTGACCATGCAGGAAGTCGGCTACGCCGCTTCGCTGTATTATATCGTCGGGTATCTGATAATGAATCTTGCCGGTTTTCTGGTCATCTGCAAGGTGTCCGAGCAAGGCGAAAACCTTTCGGTTGACGATTTGACCGGGCTGCATGCGCGGTCCCCATTGCTGGCTTTGACGCTGGCGGTCAGCATGTTCGCCATGGCCGGCATACCGCCTTTTGTGGGTTTCATGGGTAAATTCATGTTGTTGACCGGGGCATACAAGGCCGGTCATCTTCCCCTGGTCATTCTTGCGGCAATCAATACCGCCATTTCCATCTATTATTATCTCTCCGTGGTTCGGGTAACCTATTCCGCCGGTTCTGAAGATCGTCCTGCCGTGGTTGTTGGTGGTGTCGCCAAGGCCGTGAGTGTTGTTTTGGTTCTGGTCATCATCGCCATGGGACTTCTGCCTGATCAGCTCCTGCAGCTTGCCACTGAGGCTGTACGCGCCGTCCTTTAAAACCCGCGCCCGCGGGCTTTCATCTCTGGAGTTTCCCCCGCAGACGGGGAGACTCTTGACAAGTGGTAAAATAATTGTATAATCTACAGAATTATTCGGGCTTGCGGGAATAACTCAGTGGTAGAGTGTCAGCTTCCCAAGCTGAAGGTCGCGGGTTCGAATCCCGTTTCCCGCTCCAGCTTAGCTTCGGGCGTTCCTGTCCCTGCCGGAAAGAAAACGCAATGTTTTTTTTAGGGGACATGAGTACTGTTCGGGTTAGGTGGTAATGGCATGCATTGATGAACCGGTCATTCCGATCCGGTTATTTTTTGAAAGTGGGCTCAGGCCCGCTTTTTTTATTGGTATACTGTGCTATGGAAGTGGATGCGATAGAATCACCCCTGGTGGGAAGATTGACACAGCTTGTCGCGCCGGTGGTCGAGGATTTCGGCTGTGAGCTTGTCGAATTGCAGTTCAGGCGTGAGGCGCATGGTTGGGTTCTTCGGCTGATCATCGACCATGAGAATGGTGTCGGTATTGATGATTGCTCCAGGGTCAGCCGGGAGGTTGCCCATCTTCTCGAGGTGGAGGACCCCATTGAGCAGTCCTACACGCTTGAAGTCTCTTCACCCGGCCTTGACCGGCCCTTAAAGAGAATGAAAGATTTTTTGCGTTGCAAGGGTAAAAAAGCCAAGGTGGTTGTCAAAGAGCCTGTCGATGGGCAGAACCAGTGTGTTGGCATGATTGAAGACGTGAGCCAGGAGTCGGTAACTCTGCGCACCGATCATGGTATAATAGAAATTCCGTTTACCCAGATGAAAAAGGCCCGGCTGGTTATCGAGTTTTGAGACAGTCCGTCCGGTGTAGATCATAACGGAAGCAACGCTTTCGGCGGCTGATGCTTGGGCGTAATCGCCGAAAGAGAGACAGGAGAGAACCATGCTGTCAGATTTGAAACGGATTATTGATCAGATAAGTAGAGACAAGGGAATTGATCGCCAGCTGCTGGTCGACGCCATCGAGGAAGCGGTTATGTCCGCTGCCAAGAAGAAGTTCGGCCAGCGCCGGGAGCTGGAAGCCCGATATAATGATGAGATCGGTGAGGTTGAACTCTTTCAGTTCCGCAATGTCGTTCCTGCGGTTGAGGACGAGCAGACTGAAATTTCCCTGAAAGAGGCGCTGGCTCTCGACCCGGAAGTGCAACTCGGCGACGAACTTGGCAGTAAGATGGACAGCGTTTCCGATCTTGGCCGGATTGCCGCGCAGTCTGCCAAGCAGGTGATCATTCAGAAAATGAAGGACGCCGAATGCAATGTCATCTACGAAATGTACAAGGAGCGCAAGGGCGAGGTTGTGAACGGCATTGTCCAGCGTTTCGAGCGCGGCAATATTATTGTCAATCTCGGGCGGACGGATGCCATCCTGCCGACCAAGGAACAGATGCCCCGCAAGTCATACCGCCAAGGGGACCGAATTCGCGCTCTTTTGCTCGACGTAAGGCAAAGCAGCAGAGATCCGCAGCTGGTCTTGAGCCGTACCAATGATGAATTTCTGACCAAGTTGTTTGCCATGGAGGTTCCTGAGATTGCCGAAGGGATTGTGAAGATAATGGGAGTCTGCCGTGAACCCGGTGCCCGCGCCAAGATTGCCGTGAGTTCTTCCGAATCGGATGTCGATCCGGTGGGCGCCTGTGTCGGGATGAAGGGGTCCAGGGTGCAGAATGTTGTCCAGGAACTGCAGGGAGAGAAGATCGATATCGTACCCTGGAGTCCGGATCCTGCCCGCTATGTTTCCAATGCTTTGTCGCCCGCCCAGGTTTCTTTGGTTGTGGTGGATGAAGAGAAGAAGACATTGCTGGTGGTTGTGCCTGACGATCAGCTTTCCCTGGCGATCGGACGGCAGGGGCAGAATGTGCGATTGGCCGCGGTTCTCTTGGGCTGGCGGATTGATGTGAAGAGTGAGCAGAAGTATGCTAAGTTCATCGAGGAAGGCTTCCAGTCGCTTCTCGAAGTGCAGGGAATGGATGAGAAAACCGCGGAAGCGCTCTATGATGCGGGTTTCAGCTCGGCTCAGGAATTGGCTCAGGCAGAGGTTGCCACTGTAATTGCCGAGCTGGAGAACCTTGACGAAAGCAGGGTTGCCCGCTTGATCGCCGCGGCCCAAAAAATCAATGCGGCCGACGGGCAAGGCGATTCAGAAGAAACGCCTTCAGCCGGGGATGAAGAGAAGTAGGTTGCTGAGCATGGGAGCTGTCTCTGAAAAGAAAGGCAGTTCGCCGATCCGGACATGTCTTGGATGCCGTCAGAGAAAAATGCAGCAGAGGCTGTGGCGGTTTGCCGTGGACGCGAACGGTCGTGTAATGAAAGATTTCCGTGGGAAGCATGATGGGCGTCATGCTTACTGTTGTCAGGATAACAGTTGTCTGCAGAAGTTTTTTAAAAATAAAAAAGGATTATCCAGAGCGTTTCGCCAACAAGTGCTGGGATTTGACGAAGGGTTGAAAGACCTCTTCGGGAGTGAGCAATGACAAAAATCAGGGTTTACGAGTTAGCAAAAGAAGCTGAAATGGAAAACAAGGACTTGGTGGCAGCCCTCATTGAGATGGGCTATGCCATTAAATCCCACAGCTCCACTCTGGATGACGAGACAGCACAGGATATCCGCCAAAGGCTTGGGATAGGGCAGACCCGGACCGAGGAAAAAAGGATCCAGGGCGCTGGCCGCACGACCATTATTCGTAGAAGGACCAAAACTGTGCCGGTTGAAGTGCCGCCCGTGGAAGAAGCGCCCAGCAAAGCGAGGCAGGCGACCGTTTCAGAAGTTGAGGGCGAGGAGGCCGGGACAGCCGCCGAGGAAATATCCGTTGAAAGTGCCAAAGAATCCGCGCAGAGCGTTGCCGAACCCGAAAAGGGTGAGGCGGGCCAAGAGATGCTTCCGGCAGAGCCGGAAGTCGGCGAAGAGCCGGAGTTGTCCGCGGCTGAGCCGGAAGAAGCGGCAGAGGCGGCTTCTGTAAGCGATGTTGAAGAAACAGCCCCCGAGCAAGCAGTTTCTGCGGAAGAAGCAGTTGAGGACGAATCCGAAGAGGACGAGGCCTTTTCGCAGGATAAGCATCGCAAGGGGTTTGCCAGGGTGATTAAAAGGGCGGCCATTGTTATTCCGGCACCGGCTCCGCAGCGACCGTTTACGCCCAAGCCGAAGAAGGTTGAGGCTGCCAAAGGAAAGCCCATAGTCGCAGAGGCCCCCGGCCTCAAGGACGAGGGCGACAAGGGCGAAGGACTCAAGGGGAAAAAAGGGAAACGGTTTGTAAAGTTCACCACCGAGACCGCCGAGCATGACCGGGCGAAAAAAACCCCGATGCGCAGCCAGCGTCAGGCCGATATCGATATCGAGGATGTTGACGACGCCCTCGGCGGAAAAATTCCCGCCGGCTTACGGATCGGCCGGACTTCGCGGGGTGGCGGCAAAAAAGGAAAGCGCCAGGGAGTTGTCCAGCAGGTTGCGGAAACAAAGGCGATCAAGAAACGGATCAAGGTGCTTGAAACGATTACGGTCGGCGATCTTGCCCACCGCATGGGCCTGAAGGTCGGCGAACTTATAGCCAAGTTGCTGGGGATGGGGGTTATGGCCACCATCAACCAGGCTCTTGATGTTGAGACCGCGACTTTGGTGGCCTCTGATTTTGGATATGAGGTTGAGCAGGGCGTTACCGAGGAGCAGACCATCCTTAATCTGGAAGAGCAGGAAGGCGGCGGAGAGATGCTGCCGCGGCCTCCGGTGGTCACGGTCATGGGGCATGTCGACCATGGCAAGACCTCGGTGCTCGATGCCATCCGAAAAACCGATGTGGCTGCGGGTGAGGCCGGCGGCATCACCCAGCATATCGGCGCGCATTATGTGCGCTCTCCCCAGGGAGATGTGGTTTTTCTCGACACCCCAGGTCACGCGGCTTTTACGGAAATGCGTTCCCGCGGCGCCCAGGTGACCGATGTCGTCGTCCTGGTTGTCGCTGCTGATGACGGAGTCATGGACCAAACCAGAGAGGCGGTAAATCACGCCAGGGCAGCCAAAGTGCCCATCCTGGTATGCGTGAATAAAATTGATAAGCCAGACGCCGACCCCATGCGGGTGAAGCGGGAACTGGCCGACCTGAATCTGGTCAGCGAGGAATGGGGTGGAGATACCATCTTTTGTGAAACCTCGGCAAAAACCGGCCAGGGCATCGCAGAACTGTTGGAAAACATCCATCTGCAGGCCGAAATTCTTGAGTTGAAGGCTGATCCCAACCGCCGCGCCAAGGGGCATGTGATTGAGGCCCAGCTCCATAAGGGCCGCGGTCCCGTCGCCACGGTTTTGGTCGAGCAGGGAACCCTGCGGGTAGGCGATGCTTTTGTTGCCGGGATATTTTACGGGAAGGTGCGCTCCCTGACCAACGATCGCGGTGAAAGCGTCCCCGAAGCCGGTCCGGCCATCCCTGTTGAGGTTCAGGGTTTAAGCGGGGTGCCGCGCGCCGGCGATGAATTCATCGTGCTGCCCGACGAAAAGAGGGCCAGGAGCGTGAGCGCCGACAGGCAGCTCAAAAGCAGAGAGGCCGAACTCGGAACCTTTACCAAGATTTCCCTGGACAATCTGTTTGATAAAATGCAGGAAGGAAACGTCAAGGAGCTGCGGGTTACTCTGCGTGCCGACGTGCAGGGGACACTGGAGGCTTTCAGCAAAGCTATTGAGGATCTGGCGACCGATGAGGTCAAGGTCAGGATTCTGCATGCAGGCACCGGCACCATAACCGATTCGGACGTGTTGCTTTCCGCGGCATCGGACGCTTTTATAATCGGCTTCAATGTGCGCCCTTCGGCCAAGGTACAGGAACTCGCCAAGAACGAGAAAGTGGATATCCGTACCTACGACGTAATCTATCATGCCCTGGATGACATCAAAAAGGCCATGGTCGGTCTGCTGGACGCTCGCTTCGAGGAAAAAATCCTCGGTGCGGCAGAAGTCCGGGAAACGTATCAGGTTCCCAAGGTCGGCACCATTGCGGGCAGTTATGTGACCGATGGGAAAATCGAGCGGAATGCCAAGGTCCGGGTCGTGCGGGAAGGCGTTGTGATATTTACCGGTCAGGTTGCATCCCTGCGGCGTTTCAAGGACGACGTCAAGGATGTGCAGAGCGGATATGAGTGCGGAATCGGGGTTGCCAACTATAACGACATCCGGGTGGGCGATGTCCTCGAATTCTTTGTTCTGAAAGAAGTTGAAAGAGAGCTCTAATGGCGGCCGGGAAAGCAAAATCGCGATTCGGCCTGCCTGCAGGGCTCACTCGGAGCGCGCCGAAAAGACGGCCGATCCGGGTGGCGGATGCCATCAAGACCGAGATTGCTTCGCTGCTCGTGCGGAAAATCAATGATCCCCGCCTGATAAATATCGTCGTTACTTCGGTCGAGGTGAGTGACGACCTTGGACATGCGCGGGTTTTGTATAGTATTCTGGGAGATGAAGATCCGAAGAATGTAGCCAAGGGTCTGGAGAGCAGCAAGGGCTTTATCAGAAGCAACCTGGCGAAAGCTCTTGAATTGCGGCATGTGCCGGTGCTTGACTTCCGGCAGGATCTCTCCGGCCGGAAGCAGGCTGAAATGGAACAGTTGCTCAGGGAGATAATGAAAGATGATGGTTCATCCCCGTGACGAAATTGTTCGTACCCTGAAAACTGCCACAAACGTTCTGGTGACAACCCATATTCATCCGGACGGCGATGCCCTGGGTTCGCAGATTGCCATGGGCAACATCTTGCGATCCCTTGGCAAGAACGTTTTTCTCTACGGCGAAGAGCCGGTCTCCCATCTGTACCGATTTCTCCCGGGAAGCAACCAGGTAGAGTCCGTTCTTCCGGATGCGAGCGGTTTTGATTGCGCAATCGCCCTTGACTGCGGGGATTGCAATCGTCTGGGCACGGCCATGGAGTCCCTGTTGGTTGTCCATCCCTTTCTGGTCGTTGACCACCATACCGGACACAAGGACTTTGGCGATCTCCGGTGGATTGCTCCTGAGCGGGCCTCAACCGGCGAGATGGTCTTTGATTTGGCGGAAGCCCTGGAAGCCGAGTTGAGTTTTGAAACAGCCTATTGCCTGTATGCGGCCATTGTTTCCGACACAGGTTCCTTTAAATATTCCTCGACTACAGCCGACACTTTCCGCATCGCCGGCGAGCTTCTGAAAAAAGGGGTAAAACCGGCCGAGGTTTCCGGCAAACTGTTTGATAATTTCACGGTGAAGCGTCTCAATCTTATGCGGTTGGTGCTTGATTCTTTGCAGTTGCATGCCTCCGACCGGCTGGCAATCATTTCAGCGCCGCAGGAATTCTTCGTCAAAACCGGCACCACCCAGGCGGACACGGAAACTTTTATCAATTATCCGCGTTCTCTGGATACCGTCAAGGTCGCGGTCTTTCTTAAAGAAACCGAGAGTGGCCTGGTTTCGGTAAGTCTCCGCTCCAAGGGGACCGATTATGATGTGGCTCAGGTCGCCGCAGCTTTTGGCGGAGGCGGCCATCGCAATGCGGCAGGGCTTAAGCTCCGGGACACAACCATTGCCGAGGTGCAGGAAAAACTGTTGGTAAAGTTGTTGCCCCTGGTAAATCGTTAGGACAATGGAGCTTCAACCCGACATGTCTGCCACCGCTATTGATGCCTCGGTGGGGAAGAATCCCCCTGTGGAGCCGGCCCTTGCGGCCGGTATTTTTTTGGTGGATAAGCCGGAAGGGCCGAGTTCCTTTCGGATGGTGCAGCTGGTGCGGCGGGCTCTGTCCATAAAAAAAGTGGGGCACGCCGGGACTCTCGACCCTTTTGCTTCCGGACTGCTGATTATTTGCGTCGGACGTCCTGCCACCCGTCTTATTTCTCGTTTCATGGATGGAAACAAGCGGTACGAAGCAGTGCTCAAGCTTGGTGTCGAAACCACGACCCAGGATCTTGAGGGTGAGGTTGTCGCTCGAAAAGAGGTGGATCTATTTTCACGGGAAAAGCTGGAGCATTGCCTGAACGGTTTTCTGGGCGAACAGATGCAGACGCCGCCGCAGTATTCGGCGCTCAAGCACAAGGGAAAGCCTCTGTATCATTATGCGCGGCGGGGAATTATTATCGAAAAAGCGCCGCGTCCGGTAACGATCTTCCGGCTTGCGCTTCTGGACGCCGGAGCGGACACCCTGCGCATTATGGTGGATTGCAGCAAGGGGACCTATATTCGTACCCTGGCGGCGGATATAGGTCGGGCCCTTGGTTGCGGCGCCCACCTTATTGCCCTGCGGCGCTTGCAAAGCGGTCCGTTTGCCGTGGATAGCGCGGTGGACGGCGCCCTCCTGCAGGACCCGATTCTGGCGCGAGACGAATTATTATCCAAGGTTTTGACCGTGGAAGAGGTTCTGGAGCTGTTGCCCCGTCCTGAGTGATCTGTAATCGGAAAAAAGCACGCAACGACATTCAATTGACTTTGGCGCAGGGATCATTTATTAAGAAGCGTATCCAATTAGGAATCGATGGTTGAAATGACTGTCGATCTCCCGAATTATTAATTTTAGTGTACGAGGAAGTCATGACACTGCAAGCGGAACAGAAAAAAGAGATTATCACCCAATACGCCCATCACGAAAAAGATACCGGCTCACCGGAGGTGCAGATTGCCCTGCTGAGCTCCCGTATCACCTATCTGACCGAGCATTTCAAGGAACACAAAAAAGATCACCATTCCCGGCGCGGTTTGCTGAAGCTGGTTGGTCAGAGACGGCGTCTCCTGAATTATCTCAAGAATAAAAACGTTGATATGTATCGTGATCTGATTCAAAAGCTTGGCATCAGAAAGTAAGATGCGATAACAGCCACCGCCTGATTAAGGCGGTGGCTCCATTTTTGCCCCAGAGCTATCTGATATCGCCGTTTCCGCGTGCGATCGGGGCAGCGAAAACACCTCCTTTCCATGCGGTAATGATATTTCGTGTGTCCGGTTTTGCAGTCGGGATGCGTGGTTATTCCCAGTCATGGAAGGGGCGGTTGTTAGAGGAGAGTATATGTACAAAAAAGTAACGATTGATCTTGGTGGACGGCCCCTCACCATCGAGACCGGACGGTTGGCAAAGCAGGCAAGCGGCACCGCGCTGGTTACCTATGGGGAAACCGTGGTGTTGGTTACCGCAACCGCGGCCAAGGAAGCCAAGGCGGATATCGATTTTCTGCCGCTTACCGTTGAGTATCAGGAGCGCTTTTATGCTGTGGGCCGTATTCCCGGCAGTTTTTTCCGCCGTGAAATCGGGCGACCCAGTGACAAGGAAACGCTTTCCGCCCGTTTTATCGACCGGCCCCTGCGTCCCCTGTTTGTTAAAGGGTACCAGCATGAAACCCAGGTAATCGCCACGGTTCTCTCGGCTGACCAGAAGAACGATCCGGACGTGTTGGCCATGATCGGCGCTTCCTGCGCCCTGATTATTTCCGACATTCCCTTCAATGCACCGGTGGCTGGTATAAAGGTGGGCTATGTGGACGGCCAGTATGTGCTCAACCCCAGCCCGGAAGAGTGGGAAAAATCCCGGATGAACCTTATCGTGGCCGGGACCAAAAATGCCGTGGTCATGGTGGAAGGCGGGGCGGACAGCCTGTCTGAAGCCGAGGTGCTCGAGGGTATCTTTTTTGGCCATAAGGCGTTGCAGCCTGTTCTGGACATGCAGGAAGAGCTGCGGGCTGCAGTGGGCAAACCGAAGATGACGGTGACCCCTCCTGTGGTCAACGAGGCCTTGAAGGCCAAGGTGGAAGAACTGGCCCGCGCGGAGATGCAGGCTGTTATCACCATGGCTGACAAGCAGCAGCGGGGTGAGTTGTACCATCAGCTCCAGAAAAAAGTTCTTGCCGAACTTGGCGAAGAATATGCCGACAGCCTCAAGGAAGCCAAGGAGCATCTCCATTCATTGAATAAAACCATGATGCGCGACCGGATTGTCAAGGACAAGAGCCGGATCGACGGCCGTCGTTTCGACGAGATCAGGCCGATCAACTGTGAGGTCGCAGCCCTGCCGCGAGTTCACGGCTCCGCGTTGTTTACCCGGGGCGAGACCCAGGTCATGGTTTCCGCCACTCTGGGCAGCGGCGATGACGAGCAGCGGATTGAATCCTTGAGCGGCATGTCATTCAAACCTTTCATGCTCCACTACAATTTCCCTCCCTATTGCGTTGGCGAGGTCCGCTTCATGCGTGGTCCCAGCCGTCGCGATATCGGGCATGGCGCTCTGGCCGAGCGGGCTCTGGCCGCAGTGCTGCCGAAAAGCGATGAGTTTGCCTACACGATCCGAATCGTTTCCGAGGTTCTGGAATCCAACGGCTCTTCCTCCATGGCCACGGTATGCGGCGGCAGTCTCGCCCTGATGGACGCGGGCGTGCCGATCAAAAAACCGGTTTCCGGCGTGGCCATGGGTCTGATCAAGGACGGCGAGACCATCGTCATCCTCTCGGACATCCTGGGTGATGAAGATCATCTCGGCGACATGGATTTCAAGGTGACCGGCACCGACGAGGGCATCACCGCCCTGCAGATGGACATCAAGATAGAAGGCGTTTCCAAGGAGATCATGACCAGCGCTCTTGCCCAGGCAAGGGGTGGACGTCTTCACATTCTTGAAAAGATGAAGATGGCGATCGAGACGCCCCGGGCCGATGTGCCTGAGCATGCTCCCAAGATCTTCAGCCTGCAGATCAACCCCGACAAAATCCGCGACCTGATCGGCCCGGGCGGCAAGATGATCAAGTCGATCACCGCCGATTTCGGGGTGAAGATGGATGTTGAGGATTCCGGCAAGGTAACGATTTTCGCACCCAACGGCCAGGTTGCCCAGGAAGTCATCGCCAAGGTCAACGAAATCGCCGCTGACCCGGAAATCGGCAGGATCTACGACGGCGTTGTTCAGAAAATCCTTGATTTCGGAGCTTTTGTTCAGATCATGCCGGGGGTTGACGGCCTGGTGCATATCTCCGAACTGGAGAACAAACGGGTCGAGAAGGTCACCGATGTTCTCAAGGAAGGCGACGAGGTCAGGGTCAAGGTTCTGGAAATCGACCAGCGGGGCAAGATCCGCTTGAGCCGCAAGGCCGCCATGCAGGAAGAAGCGGGTTCCTGATCCATCGTTTTCGGGTGGTAAGTTGATTCTTCCAAGGGGAAGGAGGGCGCGGCCCTCTTTCCCCTTTTCTGTATTCTAACCGCAACCAATAAGGAAGTCCGTGGCCAATAGCTACCAGAAAACCGTTCTCGACAACGGCATCCGGATCATCACCGAAAAGATTCCCTCCCGCACGGTTTCGGCAGGGATCTGGGTGGATGTGGGAGCCCGCGATGAACAGCCCCACAACAATGGGAGCGCTCATTTTGTCGAGCACATGCTCTTTAAGGGCACGCCCAATCGGACGGCCCGGGAGATTGCCCAGGAACTCGATACCCTGGGCGGCATGTCCAACGCCTTCACCTCCGGCGAAACCACCTCTTATTATGCCACGGTCCTTGACGACCAGGTGGAGCGGATTGTCGGACTCATGGGAGACATCTTCCTGAATTCCCTTTTCGAGGAGGAGGAAGTGGTCCGGGAGCGGGAGGTTGTGCTCCAGGAAATATCCATGGTGGAAGACACCCCGGATGATCGGATCCATGAACTGTTCACCGGTGAACTCTGGGGCGAACATCCCCTCGGCTACACGGTTCTCGGACGGCGCGAGGTTGTGGCGGCCATGGATGCCGCCGGGCTGCGGGAATATATGCGCCGGGAATACGCCCCGGAAAAAATTGTCATCGCCGCCTCCGGCAATGTGGACCATGCCCGGTTCTGTCGCCTCTGGCAGGAGCAGCTCGGCGCTCTTGCCGGAGCGAAGAAGCGCGCGCATCGGGAGCCTCCTGCTGTGCGTGCGCCAGTGCGCAAGCTCTACAAAAAAAATCTTGAACAGGCGCATCTGGTTCTCGGTACTTACGGGTTGCCCCTTGTCGCTCCGGAGCGCTATGCCCTGTATTTGCTGCATGTTCTCCTCGGCGGCAACATGAGTTCCCGGTTGTTTCAGGAAGTTCGTGAAAAAGAGGGACTGGCCTACTCCATCTATTCCTATCTTTCCTCATTCACGGACAGTGGCTATCTCGGCGTGTATCTGGGGGTTGATCCTGCGGTGGTGAACAAAGCCATGGCAGTGGTGGCCAGGGAAATCAAGGCCTTGCGGCAAAACAGCGTTTCAGCCGCCTTGCTGGACAGGGCCAAGGACTACGCCAAGGCCGGGATATTTCTCTCCGCCGAGAACATGGAGTCCCGGATGACCAGGATTGCCAGAAACGAATTGACCTTCGGACGCTATATCTCCGTTGACGAGGTCGTGGAAGGCTTTGATCAGGTGCGGTGTGCGGATATTGGAGACCTGGCGGAGCGTCTGTTCAGCAGCCCTCTGTTCGCTGCCGTTCTCGGGCCTCTTAAGGCGAAAGATATTGACTGGAATCCCCTCGATCTGGAGTAGTGCATCATGGAGACACAGAAAGAAGAAGCGCACAGCATTCGATTGTGTTGGCTCGACCCGCAAGGGCATGCTGATCTGCCTTTGCCGGCGTATCATTCCGAACTTGCCGCGGGCATGGATGTGGCTGCCGCAGTGCATGAGCCGGTGGTTATCGCGCCAGGCGAGATCCGTCTGCTGCCTTCCGGTTTTGCCGTGGCCCTGGCTCCGGGTTTTGAGCTGCAGGTGCGGCCCAGGAGCGGGTTGGCGGTCAAGCACGGGGTCACCGTGGTAAACAGTCCCGGGACCATTGATGCCGATTATCGGGGTGAAGTGAAAATCGGCTTGATCAACCTGGGGCGGGAGCCTTTTACCATCCGGCGAGGCGATCGGATCGCCCAACTGGTACTGGCTCCGGTCTGTCGGGCCAGGGTGACTGCGGTGGAAAAGCTTGACGAAACGCAGCGGCAGGATGGCGGATTCGGTCACACCGGAATTTAGTAGCCGTCCAGCACACCTCGCAGGCCTGCGGCAGCAGCGAAGCGGCGCTGCTGAACGGTTACTCTTGTGGGAGAGACAATGCGATTTTGTGTTTTGGGGAGCGGCAGCAAGGGCAACGCGACCTTTGTCGAATCCGGGCAGACGCGGCTGTTGATCGATGCCGGGTTCTCCGGCAAGGAGATCGAGCGGCGGTTGCTTTCCATCGGCATTGAGCCGGAAACCCTCTCCGGCATCCTCATCACCCACGAGCATTCCGACCATACCCGGGGAGCGGCGATCCTTTCCAGACGGTACGGCTTTCCGGTTTTTGTCAATGATGCCACCCTAGAGGCGGCCCTCCCTGTTTTAGAAAATCTTCGATTTCGACACGCTTTTATCACCGGAAACACTTTTGTTTTTCAGGACGTGCAGATCCATCCCTATGCCATATCCCATGATGCCGCCGACCCGGTGGGGTTTCTGGTGAACGACGGAGAGCGGATCATGGGATACTGCACCGATACCGGGGCGGTGTCCAAGCTGATGCACCATCGGTTGAGCAATTGCCATGGGCTGGTGCTCGAATGCAACCACGATCCGGACCTGTTGCGCAACGGCCCCTATCCGCCCTCTCTGCAGCAGCGGGTGCGCGGCAAAACCGGGCATCTGGCCAATGCAGACGCCGCGGATTTCTTGGCGGCGATTCTCCATGACGGATTGGAGCATGTGGTTCTGTCGCATCTCAGCGAGAGCAACAACCGGCCGCATTTGGCCCAGGAGGCCATGAACGGTGTTTTGGAAAAACTCCGGAAAGAGCATGGCGGGGCGAGGGCTGTGCCGGTGATTTCTTTGGCCCACCAGGACCGGGTGGGCGAGTTTGTCTCGCTTGCCGGGCGGGGTGGGTGATGAGAGGCGGAAAGTGCGGTTATCCGTGGCGTTTGGGCGCGACTTCCTGCGTGCTGCCTGCGGACATCATGACCAATGTCCGGCAGTTGGCGCCCCTGGTTGACGATGTTCAGCTGCTCTTTTTTGAAAGCGCAGCCAAGAGCCTTCTGCCCCAGCCCCTGGATGTGCAGGCCTTGCAGGATCTTGCCGAGGTGCACAGCCTCAGCTATACGGTGCATCTGCCTACGGATCTGTCCTTGGGCGCGAGGGCAAAGGCTGAACGGCAGGAGGGGATTGGCGAAATTCTGCGGCTCATGGCGCAGCTGGCGCCTCTTGCTCCGCTCAGTTTTGACCTGCATCTGGTTCGGGAACCGGAATTGCCCGAGAATGTCTGGCTGGATAATCTGGCCGCCAGCCTTCACGAATTGTCCGGTGCTTTGGGCGGCGAGAAAAGGCTGGTTGGTGTCGAGAATATCGAGTATCCCTTCGGGCTGGTGGTCCCGCTGGTTGCGGAGTACGGCTTTGGAATCTGCCTTGATCTTGGGCATCTTGTTTACTACTGCCATGATCTGGAAGAAGGGTTGGGGCTGCTGCCCCATGCTCGGCATCTGCACTACCATGGGATTCGGGATGGTAAGGACCATCAGGGGCTGCATGATGTGGAGCAGGCCTGGATGCTGGGCCAGCGGCTGGCTGAGGCCGGGTATGACGGGGTGGTCACCCTGGAGATGTATAATCTGGAAAAACTAAAGGCTTCACTGGCGCTTCTTGATTCGGCGTGGCAGCCTTTTGTCGGAAAATAATCCTGTCGCAGCAATCGGCGGGTAACGTTTGAAGGAGAAGAGAACATGATACGGACACCAGAAGAATTGCAGGCCGCCTGTGCGGCCATTGAGCCTGCCAGCAAGGATGTATTGGCTCAGGCCCAGACCAGGCTTGATAATCTGACCAAGCCCCAGGGCAGTCTGGGCAAGCTGGAGATGCTGGCGGCCAGAACCTGCGCCATGCGGAGAACCATCGCTGCCAAGGTGGAGAAAAAGGTCATTCTCACCTTTGCAGGGGATCACGGCGTGGTGGCCGAGGGAATCAGCGCCTTTCCCCAGGAGGTGACCCCGCAGATGGTTTTCAATTTCCTGGCCGGTGGCGCAGGAGTCAATGTGCTGGCCCGTCATGTGGGGGCCGAGGTCCGGGTGGTTGATGTGGGTGTGGCTGTGGTGGTCGAGGCTGAGGGGTTGCACCAATGCAAGGTCCGGCCCGGCACCGACAACATGACCAAGGGTCCGGCCATGTCCATTGAGGAGGCGGTGGCCGCCATCGAGGTCGGCATGGCCATGGCCCGCGAGGCCATCGAGGATGGGGCCGAGATTCTTGGCACCGGCGATATGGGCATCGGCAACACCACCCCGTCCGCCGCACTCTTTGCCGCCCTGCTGCCTGCCAAGGTGGCTGAGGTGACGGGCCGGGGCACCGGCATCGATGACGCAATGCTGCAGCACAAGATCACGGTGATCGAACAGGCTCTGGCCGTGAACCGGAAGCAACTGGAATCTCCCTTGGGCGCGCTGGCTGCGGTGGGCGGGCTTGAGATCGCAGCGATCTGCGGCTGTATCCTGCAGGCGGCCATCAGCAAAATCCCGGTGGTGGTGGACGGCTTTATCTCCAGCGCCGGAGCTCTGGTTGCCCTGCGGCTTGCGCCTAATGTTTTGGATTATTGTTTCTTCAGCCATATGTCGGCGGAGCAGGGCCACAGAATCTTCTTTGAGAAGATGGGGTTGAGCCCCCTGCTGCACCTCGACCTGCGCCTTGGCGAGGGAACCGGTGCGGCCCTGACCATGAATCTGGTGGAGGCGGGGCTCAAAATCATGAACGAGATGGCCACCTTCGGCGAGGCCGGGGTGAGTGAGGCCGGGTGACCTTATGATCCTGTCTGCCCGAATCGCCATCGCCTTTCTCACCATTCTGCCCACACGGTTGCCTGCGAAGTTGCCGCCGGACGGGCTCAGGCGGAGCGCCGCTTTTTTTCCGTTGGCCGGTTGGCTGATTGGCGGGTTTTTGGCCGGGGGAGCGTGGATATGTATTCGAGCAGGTTTTCCTCCGCTGGTGAGCGGTGTGCTGCTGGTGGCTTTTTCCGCCTGGCTGACCAGGGGGCTGCACCTTGATGGTCTGGCCGATCTGCTGGATGGCCTGGGCGGCGGGCAGACTGCGGAGCGACGTCTGGCGATCATGAAGGATTCGGCCACCGGCGCTTTTGGGGTTATTGGCCTGGTGTTGTTGCTTGTTTTGAAAATCGCCTGTCTGGCCGCATTGTCGGCCACCGGCGAGAAGGGGCTTTATTTTGTCCTGATTGCCGCGCCGGTTGCCGCCCGCTGGTCAATGGCAACGCTTGCCTGCGGCGTTCAATACCCGCGGGCTACCGGCACCGGCCACGCTTTTGTGGGCAAGGTCGGGACAAGGGAATTATTGTTCGGTACTCTTCTGCTGGCGCCGCTTGTCTGGTGGAACTGGTCGGCAGGGGTGATTGTTTTTTGCGCGGCAGCCCTGCCTTCCTTCTGGCTTCGTTATAAAGCGACCAGGGCGCTTGGCGGCGTTACCGGCGATGTGCTGGGAGCTTCCTGTGAGCTTGGAGAGGCCTGCGGCTGGTTGGCGGCGGTGGCGATGTCGACCATGGTTTTTGCATGAGCCGACCATTTTCCCCGCACCTGAATGAAGCGATTTTTGCACCATGTATCTGATCAGGAGCGCAGTTCTTCTTGTATCGCTGTGCCAAGTTTTTCGATGGTATAGGGTTTTCTGACATACTGCCCGGCACCCAGCCGTTGCGCTTTCCGCACTTCCTCGGTTTCCGAGAAGCCGCTGGCGATGATGGCCTTCTGTCCGGGTCGGCGGGTTATTATCTGTTCATAGGTTTCACGGCCATTCATGCCCGGAGCCATGATCATATCCAGAATAACAAGGTCTACCCTGTTTTTCTCAAGAAAGTCGAGCGCCTCTTCTCCGCTGGCCACGCTGTATGGCCGGTAGTTCAGGGCGGTCAGCATTCCGGCGGCGATGTCGCGCTGGGCTGGTTCATCGTCAACAATCAGAATTTTCTCCTCGTTGCCGCGCAGATGCGCGCGGTCCTCTTTGTCCTGTCCGGCCGGTGATGTTTCGCGGCAGGCAGGAAAATACAGCGCGAATATGCTGCCGTTCGAATTGCTGGTGACATTGATGTAGCCGTCATGCTCCTGCACCGTACTCCAGACCACGGCCAGCCCCAGGCCGGTGCCGCTTCGCCCCATCACTTTTTTTGAATAGAACGGTTCGAAAATATGCTCGATCTCAGTGGGGTCAATGCCGGAGCCATTGTCCTCTATGGTGAGGAGTATATATTCGCCTGGACGGATGTCGGTGTAGCCGCGCAGAGGCTGATCCACGTAAAGGTTGGTAGTGGAAATCGTTATGGTCCCGCCCTGCGTCACTGCTTCCATGGCGTTTATGATCAGGTTCATGAGGCATTTTCTGAGGTGGATAGCGGAACAGCGGATATTGAGCAGGGAGTCTTCCAGTCTGGCATTGGTGGATATGCCTGGGAAGCAGCGGCATTTGTCCTGGTGCTCGGGAGAGCGCAAATACTCGGTGATGATGGTGTTGAGGTTGACGATTTCTTTGGTGGTGGCCGCGCCTCGGGCTATGGTCAAAAGATCCGCCACTACGGCGGCGGCCCGCAACCCCGAGTCATGGATGGTTTTGAGCGGTTTGTGCATCGGGTGAGCCGGTGTGAGGTCAAGAAGCAACAGTTCCGGATAGCTGACAAGGCCGGAGAGTATGTTGTTCAAATCGTGGGCTACACCGCCTGCCAGCAGGCCAAGTGCTTCCATCTTTTTGGCCCGGTGGATTTTCTGTCGCAGCTCTTCCTTTTCCTGTTCGGACCGGATCCTTTCGGCAAGCTCTTTTTGCAGGTCGATGGTCCTTGCGGCAACTTCCTTGCGCAGCGTTCTGTTCCACAGCACGACGGCAGTGAGGACCATGCCGGCGAGCAGGAACAGGAAGAGCAGGATGTTTTCCCTGCTCGGCCGCCAGGGCTCCTGCTTCAGCCCGATCCACTTCGAGAAAATGGCCTGGTGTTCTTCCGGGGTCATGGAGGCGACGGCCTTGTCGAGAATTGCGGTAAGTTCAGGCCAATCGTTGCGGGAGGCGAGGGAGAGATCGTAGATGAAGCCGGAATCCTTGTAGACGCGAAGATTGGTTATCCCCTCTTTTTCGATGAAGTAACTTGCCGAGGCAAGATTAAGGATCATGGCGTCCACTTTGCCGAAAGAAACGAGCCGGAGGCCGGAGGTGATATCCGGCACGACCTCCAAAGGGACCTTTGGATAGGAGCGTCTCATGAATTCATGGTCGGCGTAGTTGGAAACCACCGCGACTCGAAGCCCCTCAAGGTTGGACACTGAAGGCGGAATTTCCCGGCTGTCGCGGACCAGGATCACGGCAGGGAAAGTGACAAGGGGTTTAGTGAAGCGAAGATATTCCAGCCGCTCCGGGGTAGGAACCACCGCGCCCAAAAGGTCTACTTCCCGGTTCTTTGCCTGGCGCAGAACCTCGTCCCAGTTTTCCAGGTGGACCACTTCAAAGCGGAGCGGTAATTTTTTGGAGATCAAGGCAATGTAGTCTGCGGCGATACCCTGATACATGCCATGTGTGTCAAAGTATTCCAGCGGAGAAAAGTCCGGGTCGGGAGCGATTCGAATCACCGGATGTTCACGCATCCAAAGCTGTTCCTGTTCGGTCAGTATAAGGGGGATCGGCGCAACGTTTTTTGCGGAATCGCCGGCAAGGAGGCTCGGGTGCCATGCGGAAAAGAAGGTTGCAGCAATAAATGCAAGCGGAAAGGCGAGCAGCCATTTCTTAAAGCAACAGCCCTGGATCGTCAAAATCCGCATGGCTTTTCCTTGAATGGTTTAGGTGCGTTGCCTGTTTGGCTCTCCGTTCATAGAACGGACCGTAGCTGCTGACAGTGTACATCAGAAACATATAAAAGTGTTAAGCGGAAAATAGAATGATGCGCGGAGCGGGGCATAGTTAGGGGTAGAGAATGATGCCAGACAGGGGTGATAGCCGTTCTTTCTTGCCGGCATCAGCCATAGGGCGATGGAATAAAAAAAGGGTGGAGCCAGTTGGCTCCACCCTTTTTAATCAACGGTGTACCGGCGTGAGCCGGGAACACTCATTCGCCGGCCTTGCAGGCCTCTGCTTAGAGATTGAAAAGCAGGTCGCTGTAGGTCGGCACCGGCCAGATATCATCCGGCAGAATGGCCTCGAGCGCATCGATGTCGGCGCGCAGCGCGGTCATGGCGGGGAAGACCTTGTCGCGGTAAGCAGCGCCCTGCTTGGCCACATCGCTGATACTCTGGGCCTTCTTGGTCTCATCCTCCAGCTTGGCCAGCTTCTTGCCTGCGGATTCAAGGTGCTTGCCAACTTCTGCCAACAGACCCTTCTGTACGGAGCCGTACTTGCCGGCTGCGGCCAGGGAGGCTCCGAGTTCGCCGACAAAGCGGATGGCTGCAGGAATGAACTGACGCTTGGTCATGTGAATGGAGGTCAGAGCCTCGATGTTGATGTGCTTAGCGTATTGCTCCACATAGATATCGTAACGGGAATGCAGCTCATCCTTTGACAGCACGTTGTATTTGCCGAAAAGCTTGATCGCCTTGGGGCTGATGAAGGCCTTCAGCGCGTCCACGGTATTGCGGGTGTTGGGCAGACCGCGCTTCTCAGCCTCCTTGGCCCACTCGGCGGAGTAGTTGTTGCCGTTGAAGATGATCCGGCCATGTTTGGTCATGACCTCCTTGAGGATGGCAAGGATCTCCTTGTTCACATCCTTGGCTTTTTCCAGCCGGGTTGCAATCTCGTCCAACGCTTCGGCGGCAATGGTGTTCAGGGCCACATTGGGACCGGCGATGGACTGGGAGGAGCCGACCATGCGGAATTCGAACTTGTTGCCGGTGAAGGCGAAAGGCGAAGTCCGGTTCCGGTCGGTGTTGTCCTTGGGCAGCTCGGGTAGGGAGTCAACCCCGATCTTCAGGGTCTGGCAACCGCTTTTACTGCAAACCTTCTCGCCCTTTGCCAATTTTTCCAGTACGTCGGAAAGTTCCTGGCCCAGGAAGATGGAGATGATAGCCGGCGGGGCCTCGTTGGCGCCCAACCGATGGTCGTTGCCGGAGCTGCCGCAGGTGGCGCGCATGATGTCGGCGTGGGTGTCGACCGCTTTGATTAGGGCGGAAAGGAAGACGAGGAACTGGGCGTTGTCTTCCGGGGTCTGGCCCGGCTCAAGCAGATTGATGCCGTCGTCGGTGGAGAGTGACCAGTTGTTGTGCTTGCCGCTTCCGTTTACCCCGGCGTAGGGCTTCTCGTGCAGCAGGCAGACCATGCCGTGGCGCAAGGCCACTTTCTGCATGGTCTCCATGACCAGCTGATTGTGGTCGGTGGCAATGTTGGTGGTGGTGAAGACAGGGGCCATTTCAAACTGGGCCGGAGCAACCTCGTTGTGCTTGGTCTTGGAAGTGATGCCCATCTTCCACAGTTCGATATCCAGATCCTTCATGTAAGCGGAAACACGGTCCTTGATGGCGCCGAAGTACTGGTCTTCAAGTTCCTGCCCCTTGGGAGCGGGTGCGCCGAACAGGCTGCGGCCGCAGGTCATCAGGTCAAGGCGTTGCAGGTAGTATTCTTTTTCCACCAGGAAGTATTCCTGCTCTGCGCCCACGGTGGAGCCGACGATGTTGGAGGTGGTGTTGCCCATGGCCCGGAGTACCCGAAGCGCCTGTTTGGCGACCACGTTCATCGAACGAAGCAGCGGGGTCTTCTTGTCCAGAGCCTCGCCCTTGTACGAGCAGAAAGCGGTGGGGATGCAGAGGGTCACATCGCCGGATTCGTCTTCCTTGAGGAAGGCGGGAGAGGTGCAGTCCCAAGCAGTGTAGCCGCGGGCCTCGAAGGTGACGCGCAAGCCGCCGCTGGGGAAGGATGAAGCATCCGGCTCGCCCTGGATCAACTGCTTGCCGGAAAACTCCATGATAACCCCGCCGTCATCGGTGGGGGAGATGAAGGAGTCGTGCTTCTCGGCGGTTGCGCCGGTAAGGGGCTGGAACCAGTGGGGGTAATGGCTGGGGCCCCCTTCTAGGGCCCCATCCCTCCTGGCGGTGGGCACCACCCAAGCGGCAC